>WLWH01001610.1_pt1 | contig 14370 bp, 9 predicted proteins | sample 6712741 | NCBI WGS metagenome assembly WLWH01 (sample SAMN12718694, study PRJNA515312) | sponge metagenome | isolation source: marine sponge | host: Mycale hentscheli | place: New Zealand: South Island, Marlborough, Capsize Point | collected 2003-05-01 | reverse complement strand
TAAAAAAACTAAAACCAAATACTGGTAATGGTCAATTAGATAATGTACTTGAATCGATTCAGTCATCGGTATCTAAATTAGGAAGTACTATTAAGAGTTTTTTAAAGTTCAAAAGAAAAGATAACCAGGAGAAGACTAAAAGAAAAAATAAAATGTTGGCCAAACTGAGAGAAGTTGGGTTTGGAATGGTAGGTGGTGTATTATCTTTAGGTAAAAAGTTACTCAGTAAGATTCCATTTTTTGATAGAATTAAGAACTTCTTCGTGAATATCCTACTTGGTGGTCTTGTATTGATGATACTTGACAATATCAAACCAATCATTGAAACTATAAAGGGAGTTGTAGAGAAAATTAAGGAAGTATTTGCACTCATTAACAAATATCTTTTTCAACCGATGATAGAAGCTGGTAAGTTTCTTATTGGTACTGTACTACCCATTATAAATGATATACTCAAATCTCCACCTGTTGATTTTGTAATAACACAAATTGAAAATTTAATTAAAACTCTTGAGGATAATTTTCCTGAGTTTGAAGCTATTAGTAATACTATTGGTGATCTTGTTAAAAAGATACAAGGTGTAGCATTACCTGTTGGTGGAGTTGACAATTCTACTGATGGTTCTCAATATGATACATCTTCTGGTGGTTTATTGGCAGAGGGTGGTGTAGAACAAGGTACAAAGGCAAAAGAACAAGTATCTCAAGCTGGATTTGGTGAATCTGGGTTTCTTCTCTATAGAGATACTGTTGCACAGATTGAATCTGGTGGAGAATATGATATTCAAGGTGGATCGAAGGATGAGTTTGGTGTTGGTATGTATGCTGGTAGATATCAAATGGGTGCAGATGCAAGAAAGGATGCCGCAAGATTGTTAGGTGAAGAATATCAGGGAGATAGTGAAGCAGCAAGAAAGACATTTAGAGAAGATAAACAAATGCAGGAAAGATACTTTGCAGCATATACTCGTGCCAATCATGAGTATTTGATGAATGGTAGTCCCGAATATAAAGAACTACCTAAGGAAGAAAAACTTCAAGTTCTTGGTTATGCACATAATATTGGATGGTCTGAAGCAGCTAAGTGGTTAGCTCGTGGAAGAACTAATAGTGGTGAAGATGGTGCAGGAACAAAATCAGACACATTTGCAAAAAATATTAAAAAAGCTCAAGAACAAAGGAGAAGTGCGGTACCACCTGCACTAAGAGCTCCAGCTCAGGCAGGTAAGAGTAGAGTTCAGACTGATATTGAAGAATTTAGACAGTTTAGAACACAATTTGGTTATACTTCAGAAAGAAAACCAACTCTTAATCCAGAAAACTTACAAATTCGTGAGATGGGTAATTATGGTAGTGGTAACTATGATATCAGTCCTTTGGCTGATGATACCAACTATGAGATTAACGAACATAGAGGTGCAGGACATCATGAAAACCGTGCATTTGATATTCCAGTTCCTAGTAAAGCAGTTGGTGATAAAGTTAATCAATTCTGGAAATCAAAAGGTTACACTACTATCTGGCAATCCAGGGGACATTATAATCATGTTCATGTAGAAGTCCCTAAAAATAAAGCTGCAGAGTTTTTCAATATTGCACCACAACAACCACAAGTGACACCACCTGCAGAAAGACAAACTGCAGAAGAGATTAGTAAACAGACAGATTATGAAAAAATGAGAACTATATTCATGCCTATTGAGGTACCTACTGGTGGAGGTGGTGATACTAGTTCTGGTGGTGGAGGTCCTGCCGTTATTGGTAGTGGTTCAGCCAAAGATACATACTTACAGATTATGATGGAAAACAAACTGTTTAAACAATAATATGGTATTAAATAATCCTCAAACAGGTCCAGGTAATCTAAAGAAATTTACCATTACTTCAAATAAAGGTGGTAAACAGATTGATTTGTCTAATGGTGTTGTAGAATATCGTTATTATGAAAATGTATTGTCGAATTATATTACATCGAGTGCAATTGTAGTAGAGACTGGTGAACAACTCGAAGGTTCTGCACCAAGTACATTAGATTCTCTACCAATCAGAGGTGGTGAAAAGACTGATATTATTATTGAAGATGTTATTGGGAATGAGTTAAAGATTGACAATGGAATGTATGTCAATCGAGTACAAAATGGAATCCCTGATACAACTAAAGATGTATATCAACTTAATTTTGTATCTGAAGAATATTTTTTGAACGAACAGACAAGAGTTACTAAAAGATACGAGGGTAATATTGGAACAAATGTTGGAGTAATTTTAGCCGATGTATTGGGTACAGAAAATGTAATTGATATTGATGACACTTCAAATACCTATAATTTTATGGGCAATACTCGAAGTCCCTTTTATATTTGTACATGGTTGGCGTCTAAATCAGTTCCAACATCTTCTGGAGAAAATTCTGGACCTGGTGGATACTTATTCTTTCAGACAAGAGATGGTTTATGTTTTAAATCAATTGATAGTCTGTTCTCAAAAGACCCGATAAAGAAATTTCTGTTCAATGATACCGGTAAATTAGTTGCTGGTTATGACGCAAATATATTGTCGTATAATATTGAAAGTGATATTGATATGACTCGAAATATAAGTTTTGGTGCTTATAATAATAAGACAACTTATTTCGATTTAACCGGGATGATTTATAAACAGATGGATTTTAATATTGATAATGCAAAGGATAGTGTAAAGAATGCTGGCAGAGATTATATAAATGTAAATGAAAAATTCATTCAAAGTCCGACTAGATACTTTTCTTATCTTAAAGATATTGGCGTTAACCCAAATGGGACAGGAAATGAGCAATTAGATACTTGGAAGAGTGACCAAACAAAACAAAATTTTGATTCTGAACAGGCTCTTGTCCAAACATTTATGAGATACAATCAAATGTTTACGGTTCAAACAAATATTATGATTGCTGGTGATTTCTCAATCAAGGCGGGTGATATGATTGAATGTGATTTTCCACAGTTGGAAACTAAATTAAATAAAGAAACGAACCAACAAAGTGGAGGTAAATATATGGTAGCAAGTGTATGTCATAAAGTGACTCCAAGAGAAACATATACAAGTTTGGGTTTGGTAAGAGACTCTTTCGGTAAAACTACAGGTTTTGGTGGTGTAAACTAATGTTAGATTTTGGTATCAAGACACATTCGATAGGAAGAGATGGGTATGTTTGGTGGGTAGGCCAGATTGCCAGTGAAGACTCCTGGAAAGAAAATAAACCAGAGAACCCTAAAGATTCTAATGAAGATATAAAAGGATTTGGTGAAAGATACAGAGTTGCAATTGTAGGATACACACCTTTTGATACTCAAGAAGTTACTGATGATGAATTGCAGTGGGCGTATGTTGAATACCCAGTCACTGCCGGTGCTGGTGGCAGAACTTCATCACAATCTGCAAACCTTGCACAAGGTGATTTTGTTCGTGGATATTTTCTCGATGGAGAAGAAGGACAGATACCGATTATTTCTGCAGTACTCGGAAGAAATGAATATCAAGCCATTACAAAGAACAGACCAGATGGAGTAAGATTCACTAATTACAGTGGATTTCTACCAGAAGATTATGTGCCATTCTATACTCAAAAAATGATACAGGGTGGGGAGATAATTACTCCCGACCAGACTGAAGAGAATGGTGGGAACATGTTTGTTCCTGGAACTGCAGGTGGAACACCTAATAATCCTTTTTTAGTAGAATCTGTTACCGGTAGTAGTTCACAAAAAGAAGCTGCATCAAAGGCTGCATCAGAGGAACCAACAAACCCACTTGCAACACCATCTGATTGTGAACCAATACCACTAGGTAAAATACAGAAAGAAATTCAGAATATTGTTGTAGAAATTCAGAAACTTCAGAAATCAATTTATAGTTATTCTAGTGCAGTAACAAATCAAATATCAGATATTCAAGAACAAATCAATAAAGCACTTAACAAAGGTGCAAAATTTGTTGCAAGTGGAATTAAATGGATTTTTACTGAAATTCAAAAATTTGTTATCAAGACCACTAATGATGCCCTTAAGAAAACATATTCTTTATTATTTCCAAATGAAAGACCTGCGTTGAAGACTGCGGTTGAAAACATCAATGATTTGATTGCTTGTCTCTTCAGAAAGTTGATTGGTCAATTATTGTCAATGATTGGTAATTTTCTGAAAGATGCTGCAAATAAAGTTATTAATGGTTTAGAGTGTCTGGTAGATAATTTGATTGGTAGCATTCTTGGACAACTTATTGGTGCGATATCTGGTATTATAAATGGTGCATTGTCAGGAATTAATTCGTTGATTGGTCAGTCTGTTGGTATTGTTAGTGAGATTTTAGGTATCATTACTGATGTACTTTCGTTCTTATCTTGTGAAGAAAAACCACAGTGTTCAAATGTTAATGAATGGAATATTTTAAGTGGTGCTAGTAAAGTATCTGCGGGAGATATCAGTTCTATTGTTGATAGTGCAAAGAATATTGCATCAATAGTTCAAGGTTCTGTTGATAATATAGGAGATAGTATTGATAACGCATTCAATATGGACCTTAGTGAAGTATTCAATCAAACTAGTTGTGACACTGGACCAGTATTTTGTGGACCACCTACTTCACAGTTCTTTGGTTCTGGTAGTGGTGCCGCTGGTAATCTTGTCATTGGTGCATTAGGTGAGGTTATTGGAATTGATATGGTAAGTTTTGGAGTTGGATATGATGACAATTCTTATGGAAAGGTATACGATAACTGTGGTAAGGGTAGTGGTGCATATATTAGACCTATTGTAGATACTTACACTGATGATGATGGTAATACACAAACTGGTATTATAGATATTGAAATTATAGAACCAGGAACTGGTTATCTTCCTGCACCTGACGGAAGTAGAGGTGGTAATGAATATACTTGGTCAGACCCAGATGATACAGTTATAAAAAATCCTGATGGATCATGGTCACCTATTCCACCAGGTGAAGTGGTTACTGTTGACCCCGGAACTATTGTAACTCTTCCACCAGGTACAGTTGTAATCACAAATCCACAACCTGGTGGAGACCCTACCATAATTACTTTACCTGGTACTGGTACCGGTGGAGATGGTGGTACTGGTGGAGATGGTACCGGTGGTGGTGGAACTGGTGGGGGAGGTAATGGTGATGGTAATAATGGTGAAGGCAATAATGGTTCCAGTGATGGTGGTCAAGGTGGTGGTGAAACTATTCGAGGTGGTAATCCTGTTCTTATTGAACTACCTGGTATCTTTACTACACCCAAACCTGAATATAGAAGACCATCAGGTGACTATCCAACATCATCCAACGGTTCTTATCCTGTCATTCTATATCTTTGTGAAATCTTTATCGATGAAAGTGGTATCAATTATTCTCCTGGAGACAAAATTGTTATTGAACCAGACATTGGTGCAGTTGCAGAACCTAAATTTGATGCCCGTGGTAGAGTAACTTCTATCAAGGTTACTGAAAGTGGAGAAGGTTTCACTGAATATCCAACACTTTACATTCAATCTGAAACCGGTTATAATGCTGTATTACGACCAAAACTTTGTATAGATAGAGTTGGTGATGATGAACTCAAAGAACCAACATTCCAAGATAAAGTTATAACTGTGATTGATTGTGTAGGTAAAGTTTAATGGCAGAAGTAAAAAATTATCATACAATTAGGTATGGACAATCAGACGGTGAAATAAAATTTGGTCATATTACTCAAGATAATGTTCTTTCATCCGTTCTATTGAGAAATGGAAAATCAAAGAACCATTATATCACGATGGATTCTTCTGGTGCTCCTCATCGTAAATATGGAACTATCTGTCGTTCGCCTGGTTCATTTCAGGTAAGGGCAGGTGATAATGTCGATGAAGATGTACCTGGTGTATATGTTGAGGCAGTAAGTGGTGATTTAGTTCTACGAGCTCCCAGTGGAAGAGTTAGAATAGAAGGAGTCAATATTGATTTGATTGCTTCTGGTGCTGATGGTAAAAATGGTGTTATTACTATTGATGCCAATGAAAAGATACTTATGAGAGCACAGACTATTGATATCTCATCTAAAGTATCGACTAGAGTATTTTCGGAGAAGACAGTTGAACTTATCGGAAATGCAATCTTAAATATGTACGGTGGATTTATTGATTGTGCAGATGGTGCAACATCAATCAAAGGTTCAATTCTTCCATCAACAAATGAAATACAAAATCTACCAGTAGGATAATGACTTTAAATATTCCACATCCACAGAAGAAAGGAAAAAGACTCGAATACTCTTCTTTACACGGTCCTGAGCATGGTGTATACTATAGAGGTAGATTGAGAGGTCACGATAGAATTGAACTGCCTGAGGTGTGGAGAGACCTTGTAGAAGAACTTTCTATTACGGTATCAATTACACCTATCGGTATGGCACAAAGTATTATTGTGAAAGGTATTCAGAATAATGAGGTCATACTAGATTCAAATCCAGGTGTTCCTATTGACTGTTATTATCATGTATATGGTGAACGAAAGGATGTACCAAGACTTAAAGTAGAGGGGAAGAGTAAATCATGAAGGTACCTGACTTAAATGTTGGTAAACGATTATTTGTTGGACTAGGGAACCCAGAATGTTTGGGTAGAGGACCTGCAGAGATTCGTGGGTCAGGATACATGCAGGGTCCTACGATTACAGGAACTCCATTATTCCCTAATGTATGGGCATCTTCGATGATTGGTCCTCTGATCAATCCAGAGTCAACACCTCCTCTAATTCCTGGTGGGTTTTGTTATGGACCACCATCTAATCCATTCTCTTTAGCTGTTGTTGGTTCAACCGCTTTGATGGGTATGGTCAATACCAACGCTTCAGTTGTTGTTGGTCAACATGTGGCAGCACAAGGTGAAATAATTTCTAATTGTGGAGTTCATATTCTATCTCTTAAAAAGAACTTTGATATTCCTCATCCATCTAAAGATGGTTGGAGATTGAGACATACTTGTCCAGAAGGACCTACCAATGATGTATACTTTAGAGGAACACTAAAGGATAAAGATTATATTGACCTTCCTATATACTGGAAGGATTTTGTTCATAGAGAATCTATTACGGTCAGTTTGACACCAATAGGAACTCATCAAGACATTATCGTGAAGAGCATTGACGAAGATAAGATTTATCTTCAATCACGATCCGATGTTCCAATCCATTGTTTCTATCATGCTTATGCAGAGAGAAAAGATGGTGAAAGTTTGATACCTGAATATCCAGGTGAGACACCTGCAGATTATCCAGGAAATAACGATCAATACTCAATTGTAGGATACCATTACGATATTAAATCATGACAGACTCATTATTTGGTCCATTTAAACCAGGTTCACCAGGAAAACAAGATTGTTCAGATGGTCAGGCTACAGGATTACCGTCAAGTAATTTCTCATATATTCAAAAGGCGTTTAATAATTACGCAGAAACTCCTACTCCCAACCCATATTCAAAACCTCAGTGTCCACCCTACTATCATTCTACTGCGCAGATTGATCAACTTCAAATTAATACCAATCTGACTGGTGCCACTGCAACTTTCTCTGGTACAGTTACTGCTCCTACATTCCAAGGAAATATCAACGTCCAGTCGTGGAAAGGATTTGATATTAAGCACCCCAACAAAGATGGTCATAGATTGAGACACATCTGTATGGAGGGTCCAGAGGCTGGTGTTTATATTCGAGGAAAGTGTAAAGGAACTACGATTACTTGTCCTACATACTGGCAAGGATTAGTTGATCCTGAGTCAATCAGTGTCAATCTGACTCCAATTGGTTGTTATCAAGAACTCTTTGTTGAGTCGATTGAATGGGGTAAGAGAATTCAGATTAGAAACAATCTGGGTGGTCCTATTGAGTGTTTCTATACGATTACCGCACAAAGAATTGATGGAGAACCATTGATTGTTGAGTATGAGGGAGAGACACCTGCCAAGTATCCAGGAAGTTCTGATCAGTTCTCTATCTCTGGGTATGACTATGATGTCAGAGGCCAGAAGAAGAAGTAGCACACCCCCACTTGACCCAGACTTCAGAACCATTATACTAGTAGAGTAGACAGGAGTTCAATGACCTACAAACCACAAGAAGAAGACCAAGACTTTCTGACCCGTGTTGTGGTAGATACAAGTCTTCGTAAGTTCTATCTCTACTCAAGTGAAGGTAATAGTAAAGCTGTTGATTGTGACAATGTAGAACAGTTTATGAATGTTCTTGAGTTGGTACGTGCATTGATTAAAAAAGAAGATATTGTTTATGCAGAACCTTTGGTAACTTCTGCAGAATGAACTGTCCAGACCTTTACGAAGAAATTCTAAACTGTTACGAATATGAGACCAGAAACCCGTCAGTCTATGGAAATGTTGTTCTCTGCCAAATGGAATCTTCCAAAGGCCGCAAAAAACGCCAACTTAACAAATAAAGAATGCAAGATCGTTTTCAATGAATATTGTGTTTTTCATCCACCAACTTGGACTGGAGAAGGGTATACATTAGGAAGGTTATATAAACGGTATAATAAATAGGATTAAGAAAGATTGTGTCTAGGTAAGAGGAAAATGCCATTATCGCGTCTTGATAATTTTCTAAAGAACGTAAAGGGAAATATTTTATATGTTGATCCAAGTAATCTGGATGCAACAGATGGTATTGAGAACCAAGGGAACTCATTTGCTCGACCATTTATAACTCTACAAAGAGCATTAATTGAAGCCTCTAGATTTTCATATCAAGTAGGTCTTGATAATGATAGATTTGAGAAAACTTCAATCTATCTGTTTCCTGGTACACACTACATCGATAACAGACCAGGTTGGATTCCAACTGGGTCAGGTACTTATTTGTTGAGAAGTGGTGTTACATCGAATGATTTTCAGTCATTCAGTAGTACATCAAACTTTGATATTGTTGATGGTAATAACATTCTTTACAAACTGAATAGTATTCATGGTGGAATCATTATTCCCAGAGGTGTGTCCATCATTGGTCAGGATTTAAGAAAGACTGTCATCAGACCAATTTATGTTCCTAATCCAGAAAATAATTTAATCGAAAGATCCGCAATCTTTAGATTGACTGGTGGATGTTACATGTTCCAGTTTACCTTGAAGGACGCAGATACACAGAGACCTGCATATAAAGATTACAGTCCTTCCACATTCAAACCAACATTCTCTCACCATAAACTTACATCTTTTGAGTATGCAGATGGTAAGAACAATGTAAACATTAATGATGATTTCATTAACTATGCTACAGATCGTACTGATCTAGACATGTATTATGAGAAAGTTGGTATTGCATATGGTTCTGCAAGTGGAAGAGAGATTGAACCTGATTATCCAAATGCAGGTGTAGATATTCAACCCAAAATTGATGAGTACCGTATTGTTGGACCAGTATCTGGTTCAGTCGGTATCAGTAGTATCAAGGCTGGTGATGGTGTAATATCATCCGTAGAAGTTAATGTTAAACTTTCTAGTGGTATTTTTGGTCTAAATGTTGATACTAATGTTATTATCAATAATGTAACCGATACAAGATATAATGGTACATATCTCGTAACTCAAGTATTAAACACTGATGCAAATGGAGTTACTGAATTTGCATATGAAGTTCCAGTTCCTCCAGGTAACGCACTACCAAACCCACTAGGTTCTTCTGTAGAACTTTCTTCTGATACTGTGACTAGTGCATCACCATATATCTTTAATGTTTCCCAGAGATCCATTTATGGTATGTGTGGAATGCATGCCGACGGCAGTAAGGCAGATGGATTTAAATCAATGGTTGTTGCACAATTCACCGGAATTGGTCTTCAAGTTGATGATAGGGCATTTGTAAAATATAATACTACAAGTGGTTCATTTGATGACTCCAATGTAATTGCAAATTTACATACAGATATCGATGCAGTATATAAACCGCAATATGTAAATTATCATATCAAGGCGTCAAATAACTCTTTGATTCAGTTGGTTTCTATCTTTGCTATTGGTTATGCAGAACAATTCTTAACAGAATCTGGTGGTGACTTCTCTGTTACTAACTCCAACTCAAACTTTGGACAGTCTGCACTTATCTCTAGAGGTTATAGAGATTTGGCATTTGCGCAAGATGATGTTGGGTATATCACACAAGTTATTCCACCACAATCACTGAAACCACAATTTACTACGATTGAATACCCTTCAATTGATATCACAAAAACTGTAGGTGTTGCAGATACAAGTAGAATGTATCTCTATAATTATACTAATGAGGATGTACTGCCACCAAGTACAATTAATGGTTATAGATTTGGTGCAAATAATGAAGAGACATTGAATGTTGTGATTCCAGTAGGAGGACAAACTGAAGTCTTCAGAGCAAGAGTCGTTATGGACGACACTGCATATGCAACAAATAAAATAACTGGAAGAAAACTTGCAAGAATCGGAAGAAATGTTTCTACCGGTAACAGTATTACAAACTCTACGTTGATGTTCACCGAAGACCATCAATTCAAACAGGGTGAGACCGTAAGAGCCATTTCAAATGATGGAAGACTTCCTGATGGTCTTGATTCTAATAGAGTTTATTTTGCTATTGTTGATGGTCTACCATCAAATCAAATTCAGGTTGCACAATCATTTAATGATTCTTTGACTGGCAATAAGGTTGGTATTAACAATCTTGGTGATACGATTATTGTAGAGAGTAGAGTTAGTGATAAAGACCCTGGTGATGTAGGACATCCTGTTCAATATGATGTTGATGAATCACAATGGTATGTAAATGTATCATCCGCATCAACAGAGAATAATTTGTTCTCTAAACTAAATGGTGGTGGACTTGGAAATATTACTTCTAGAACATACATTATTAGACAAAAAGACTCTAGACAGTCTGATGATAGAATTCATCAGTTGAGATTTGTTATTCCTGCAAATACTGGTGTCTCTTCTGCAAGACAACCACTGGATGGTTTTATTCTTCAAGAATCGAGTGATGTTACTGGAACAACTAATGCAGAAGTTGCACTAGAATTTAATCCAGGTTCTGTGACGATGAGTAATGACTCACAAATGAGAAACTTTAGGTTCATCTCGGGTGTTGATTATAAAGCCGGAATTGCATATTATTCAACAGAAAAACCACATAGACTTTCTATTGGTTCGACTGTCACTATTGATAATGTAAGAAGTAGTTTGTTTCCAACAGTTGGTACAGGTAACTCTGGTTATAATGGTACATATGAAGTTACAGGAATTACGAGTGCAAAAACCTTTACTGTAAATTCTATTCCTCTTTCTGCAGGTACATTTATTAATGATACCTCACAAAGAACTACTGCTCTTCCAACCGTTTCTCGGAGAAACTTTGCAAAAGATTTCTATGTATATGATGTACAAACTATTAATGAGTATATCAACGGAGAACAAGATGGTGTTTATCACCTGTCAGTAATTAATTCAGCAAACGAACCAAAAGTCTTCCCATTCAACAATGATGGTTATGCTTTCTCACAACCAGTCACTAATTATTATCCACAGTTAGATAGAGATAATCCAGTCACAAAGGCACCATCGGCTGCATGTTATGCAGTTCCCGATAATATCGGTGAGGTTGTAATCAATGACCCCAAAAATAGTATCACTGGGGAAACATTGGAAGAGGTGTTCCAACAGGTTGGTGTTGCAATTACTGGAATCATTTCAAATAATGTGGGAACTGCATATACAATCTTTACCCAATATGACCATGGATTGAATAGAATTACTGTTCCAACTATCAATAATCCTGGTGCAGGGTATGGTGATGGTACAAATGCAATTCAGTATTACTATAACGCAAAACTTCAAAACATTACAAATGGATCAATTGGGGATTTCGGTACTGCATTAGTCACCATTGATGGAACATCTGCCGGTGAGATTATTGATATTCAGATTATGGATGGTGGTTCGGCATTTGCTGCTGGAGATGACTTCAGAGTTGTGGGTATTGCAACAACGACTGGATTCAGTGCAGCCACCGGTAGTGTCAATAAAATTTATGACAATAGAGGAGACACTCTTACGTTAGCAGGTATCAATGATTATGATGGTAGAAGATACAATCAATTCTATAGAATTTCTGCAATTTCAGACACTAAACAGATCGAAGTAACTCCAGTTCTAGGCTCTCCTGGTATTACAACATTAGGTTTTGGTCCAGACAAAGTATCTGGTGGTGGTTTCTCCGTTATTGGACCATCGTTCGATAGTGAAAGTTTTGTTTATAATAAAGACGTTGGTATTGCGACCATAACTACGAAATTGAATAATAACTTTAGAGTTAATAATTCTGTGATTGTAAGTGGCGCAGGTCAAACATTCTATAATGGATCGTTTGTTTGTATTGATAAAATTGGATTGACCACAGTAGTTCTCGATGTGGGTATTAATACAGTTACCCCAGCAATTAATGGTAATATTCAACTATTCCCATCTGGTTCTTCTGGAAACTTTGGTGACCTAATTGCAAGAAATGGTAGACTGTCTGGTAGAGAAAGTCAAATCTATGCTGGTATCTCGACTACACTTAATTCTGCAATTACTAGTAAAACAACTGATACTATCAATGTCAATAACATGACTGATTACGACTTCAGAATTGGTGATTTTGTTAGAGTTAATGATGAGTTGATGAGAATTAAAACTACTGTGGGTAGAGTAGGTGGAACTACACAACTTAAGGTGTTTAGAGGTGTATATGGCTCTATTGCAAATACTCATGTTATAGGTTCAGTTATTACTCGGGTTAATTTCTTCCCGGTTGAATTCAGAAGAAACTCAATCATCAGGGCATCCGGTCATACCTTTGAATATATTGGTTATGGTCCTGGTAACTACTCGACTGCATTCCCCGACAAACAGACAAAGAGACTTACATTATCTCAACAGATTAATGCACAGTCACAAACAATTGCCGGTGGTGCTGTTAACTACACTGGTATGAATGATAGAGGTGACTTCTTCATTGGTAACAAGAGAATTGCTTCTAATACAGGTAGAGAACAAGTATTTGATACTCCAGTTCAAACCTATACTGGTGAAGACCCTTATTCAAGTGGTATTTCTGATGATGTATCTGACTTCAACTACATTGAGGCGTCTATTGTTAAGATTGAAAGGAATGTGATGGTTGATGGTGGTGATAAGGGTAATATTCTTTCTCAGTTCAATGGACCTGTGGAATTTACCAAAAAAGTTATCAGTACATCAGATGAAGGTTTTGAAACTAACAGTGTCTTTATTCAAGGTAATGCACAAGTTTCAAGAAAGTTGACTGTAGGTATTGCCATACCAACAGAGGCTGGTACTCCTGGTGATATCGTTTTCAACGCAAATCCAGAGAACAGTGGAACAGTTGGTTGGGTCTACACAACAAACAATCAGTGGAGAACCTTCGGAGTTATCAGTTGATAAATAAAAATAATAATTCCTGATTAGCAAGATAAATGGCAGTAGATAAGGATTTTGTCATAAGAAATGGCATTCAAGTCAATGAAAATTTAATCTATGCTGACGCCGATAGTGACAAAATCGGTATTGGAACTACAACACCAGACAAGAAACTTGTAATTATTGGTGACACTGAGGTTAGTAAACAACTAGCCGTTGGTACTACTATTAGTGCACAAAGACTTGTAACCACTGGTGTTTCTACTTCCAATATTGGTCTTGATGTAGGTGTTGGTGGAACGGTATTTACCAGTTCTACTTTTACCAAAAAAGTTGGCATCAATTCTGCGATTCCTGCATATACTTTTGATGTTATCGGACCAGTTTCGATTGGGCAGACTGCAGAGTATGTTTATGGTGACTTGACAGTTACTGGTAACATTAAAGCAACATCTTTGACAGGTCAAATTTCTGCTGGTGGAACAGTTGGGTTTACAAATGTAACTGTAGAAAAGAATTTAGTAGCAAATAACGCAGAAGTATATAATAAATTTAGTGTAGAAGAATTCAATAGTGATACATTTAGATTTCTAGTTGCAGGTGACCCTCCAGGTATTGGTTTCACTCAAAATGCAGATAATCCAGAGATTTATCTTATTAGGGGTCAGAAATATCAGTTCCATGTAGACTCTGGTGGTTTTCCATTCTATATTAAAACTCAACCAACAGCAGACCTTGACAATATTTTCGAAAACGGTGTAGATGGTAATGGTACTCAAGTCGGTATCGTAACCTTTAAGGTGCCCTATAATGCACCAAACAAACTTTATTATCAAGCATCCAATACCGCGGGGATGGGTGCAACAATATATCTAAATCCTGATGGTAAATTT
>WLWH01001608.1_pt1 | contig 14380 bp, 5 predicted proteins | sample 6712741 | NCBI WGS metagenome assembly WLWH01 (sample SAMN12718694, study PRJNA515312) | sponge metagenome | isolation source: marine sponge | host: Mycale hentscheli | place: New Zealand: South Island, Marlborough, Capsize Point | collected 2003-05-01 | reverse complement strand
CTCCAGAAACAAATGTCTTCAACGTTTCCACTGCCATGGCAAGACGTCCTACGAGTGGGAAAAAAACCTCTTGTTTGAGCACGAGCATCGGCTGAACGGTACTCGCAAAAAGCCGGCGTTCAAACCATTCTTCGAAGAAGCCTCATAGCAGAGAAATGCACGGTTTGCAAGCAATTGGTCAAAGCGGAAACTCCCCTTGAAACCCTATTCATGCGGGGATTTTCCAGAAAAAGTGAGCATTATTTCTCACTTTTCCATGTGGTCGTTCGAACTGTTTTTCAGGTAGATTATTAGTTCGATATTGTTTTTAAAAAGCAGGTGCTCTGACGATCTGTGCATCTCTCTTTAGGCACGATTTCATCGGTAAGAAAACGTCCGTACATATTTTATAACCCGTAAGGTTTGCCACTCATGTTGAGTAGTCTTGCATCGCTCTTGGATTCGTTCCGAATTCCCAATCGAAAACGCCGCGGTTTCAATATATTCAGTCGCCGCCGCAGAAGACAAACCAGTTCGCTTCGTTGCCAGGGTATTCCTGGTGTGTCACTTCAAGAGACACTTGCGCATGAGCCGCTCGAGCAACGACGATTGCTCGCGGTCGATGTCAGCCTTGCTGGCTCGGTGCTCACGGTATCGTTCGATGATGCAAGTGATGACGCGGTCAGTGTAGCGATCACGTCTGAAGGCTATGACTCATCTGGTGCAAATGTTTCCAGTGGTACTGGGACTATTACGCAGCTAGTCGTTCAGGATAGCGGAACGGCGCAGACTTCTAGCTTTACGTTGACTGAAGCCTCACAAAATCTTACTGGTGGCGTAGATATTGCATCGGAAGTTGATGCAGCAGCCATTACCAGCAAAGTCAATACAGTCGGCGGGGCCGTGGCGATTAATTCCTCAACGATAACACTCGGGGCCAACGTGGCCTCCGGCGATGCTTCGCAGGCTTATGGTGGTGATGTTGTATTAGCTGCGGACGTTAATGTGACTACAAGCACGGGCGTTGGTGGTGACCTGCAGGTAAACTTTCAAGGCACTGTCGATTCAGATGGCACGCCACGAACACTCAACGTGAAATCAGAATCAATTAAATTTGATGGCGATGTTGGTGGTCAGTCGGCACTTGAAGATTTTGGTGGCCAGACCGTCAATGACAGCGCAGAGCGAGGTCAGTTTTATCAATCGGTGCAGACCACCGGTAATCAGACGTATCAGGCTGGATCAAGTTCTGGTGACATTGAATTTAACGGAACGTATACAGCCGGCGGTGGAATTGAATTGCTTGGTGAAGGGACGTTTGGTGTCGTCCTAAGTTTGACTGGTGATACTCAAATCGATGTTGGCACTGGTGTATTCTCGGTGCAAAAAGGTTCGAGCAATACGTATCCGGGCGGTAATATTGTGAGCCAGGGCCAAAGCGAATCGTATGATCTGACAATTACGGCAGGGAACATCACCGTTCCTGCAGGTGTTGGTGTTGCTTCTGCTAATTCAAGTCTTTCAAGCCCCGAGCTCAAAGATTTTACAATTAATGGCATCGGTACGGTTGGTCTGAACACCCCTGAGGTTATTACGTCCGGTGACTTCACTGCAAATCCTGCGATAAAGATTTATCAAGATACGAAGCTTCTGTCTGGTAATGGCTCGATCAATCTGAGTAGCGGTATCAATAATGGCAGTAAGGCCTTGACGCTTGGCGACTCAGCGCAGACGGGCAGTATCTTTGTTGGTGGTTTGGTGGTGAAACACCTTGAAGTAGGTAATGGTGCGTTTGACGTCACGCTTGACGGTGCCATGCATCTGGCCACGAATCAATCCGCACCCACAAAGTTTTTGAACACAGGCAGCCTCACGCTCATTGGGCAAGGCAGTTCCTTTTTTGGAGGCGTTGAAGCACTCAGTGTAACTCAGACAAAAATCGCCGGTTGCGTTTCCACTTTTGGTGGCGACATAAACCTCAGCAATGTGACAATGCTTGACTCGACATATGCGGCTCGATTTGACACCCGCTGGACGCAGACAGTAGGGGGGACTGCTGGTGGTGGGAACATCACCATTTCTAATTTCAATACAGGGAACCTTAATGCAACAAAGTCTGTTGAGTTTGATATCGGTAACGGCACGCCTGATACGGTTTTGCTGACTGGCAACATCGTTAGCAACAACGAGCTCCGCTTCAAGGGCAATGGTTCGGTAGATGTGACGGGCGAAGCAAACCTTGCTGGCAGCGTCCGTGCTCTGGACCTGTCGCACGAACCAAACACGACACCATCTCTTAACTTTACGGGTAACGTCACGCTGACCGGCCCGATGGAATTTGAAGGAACATCAGCGACATTTACAAATGGTGTCGAGGGTGGTGACAATGACCTGACACTCGACTTCTCGCAGACAGCAACTGTTGACGGGTATTCGAACATTGCGAACTTTACTTCAGAGGGTGCTGTCAATCTCAGTGGGAACTTTACAACAACGGGCTTCCAGAAGTACGAAGGCAACGTTGCTCTTGGTGGTAATACCGAACTTGTCGCAACGACTGTCGAGTTCGCCGATGGCGTCACAGGCAACTTGAAAAACCTCACGCTGTCACCTTCAGATAGCTTTATTAAGCTTGACGGTATTCAGCTTTCAGGTGTCGAGAACCTGACAATTGATGGTGACCTTAGTCTTAGCGGCAATCTGAGTGCGGGAGACATTAGCATTCAGGGAGACACAACGCTGATCGGTGATGCGAACCTGACGTCGGAGATCGTGTCTTGCATCTCAAGCCGAGAGATTAATTTGGGTGGCACGGTTGACGGTGCACACGCCCTGACGGTGAACGCCACCACGACCTTTGATGGTGAAATTGGCGGCACAACACCACTTGCCAGCCTGACTACAGAAGGCGGCGATACATCGCTTGGTGGGAATGTCACAACCACTGGTAATCAGAGTTTTGGTGGCGAGGCCACCATTGCAGGAGATACAGCCTTTACTGGGAATGATGTTTCAATTTCCGGTCTTGATGGCGGTGGATTCAATGTCAACTTCAGTGCGACCAGTACCACGCTTGATGCCAATGCCTACTCAGTTGCCAACATTGCAAATCTGAACGTCTCAGGTGACGTAGGGCTCAACGGCACGATTGCAACAACTGGCAATCAGTCTTTCGGTGGTGATGTTGGTTTGCTTGGCGACACAACGTTAACAGCTGGTGCCGGTACAATCAGTCTGGGAACAGATGGTGAGGTGGAAGGTGCGAGCCACACGCTTACGCTTGGTGATGCCAGTCAAACAGGTGCCGTCACTCTTGGTGGTGCCAGTGCGGTGACACTCGGTGACCTGAATGTTGCTGCTGGTAACTTCAATCTGACGATCAATGCGGGTGCGAGTCAGGCTGTTACAGTCTCGATGCCTGTCGACATTTTGAGTACAGGTGACCTTACGGTTACCACTGCCAGTAACGATATTGATTCAGTCGTTTTGTTCGAAAGGGGCTTGAATGCAACAGCACCCTCCGCAGTAGATGTTGATGGAGTTATCCAGACGAATTACTCCGCCATTAATCTAAGTCATGTCAGATACACCGGTGATGGAAGCCAGCCGAGTTTTCTTTTGACGGGCCCTATCTCAGATCCTACCCCCTTTGTTGGTAGCAGTATTACGGTTGGGTCTCTTGATACCGGCATCGGCATGCTTGTTTACCATGGTGGGTTATTTGGTTCACTGACGGTGCAAGGTGATGCGAACATTGGCGTTGGCTTGAGTGGCACGGGTATCAAGGGTTGGGGTGACTTAAACATCAACGGTAATACAACTGTCGGCTCTACTGTGAATGTTGATGGCGATCAGAACTATGCAGAAAACGTCAGTCTGACGGGCGATGTGGGTTTTGAAGGGAAGACAGCCACATTCACCAACGGCGTGTTGGGTGGTGGCAACGATCTGACACTCAACTTTACGCAGCCTTCAAAGCTTGATGGGCTTGCGAATATCAAAAACTTTACATCGGTTGGTCAAATCGAGCTGAATGGTTCGTTTGAAACGTCAGGCTCTCAGGAGTTTGCCGGTGGTGTCTCACTTGGTGGAGATGCAACGCTGCATGCAGCAAGTGGCTTTATCAAGCTTGATGGAATTGCGGGCGAGACCTACGACCTCACCATTGGGAACACCTCGGCGCCATCTGCGTTGGAGGCAGATCTTACCATTGAAGGTGATGTTAGCCTCAATTCGCTCAACGCAACATCCGGGAATTACAGTGCGTCGCTCATCGGGTCGCAGATGAAGTTCCAGCAGGTTACGTTACTCAACTCTGGCGATGTGACCCTTGGCCAAAGCAACACCACTGATCTCGTGGTTGAGGACGGTATTGTAGTTGACAAGGCATCGGCAACTTTTGTTGCTGGCACGATCGCATCCAACGGTGCGGCTATTACGCTGCATAACATCAGCCTGAATGCTGATACAACAATTGACACAACCAACGGCGGCAGCAATGTAACTGGTGCAGAAATTCTGCTTAAGGAATCAATTACCTTCAATAACCATACGCTGAAAACAGACGGTGGTGCGAGGGATACTGACTTCCGTGGTGACATGACTCTTCAAAATGGCACACTTGATGTGACAAAGGGAAGTGTCAACTTTGGTGAGTCTGGCAACCTGAGCAACGCGGCGAACATCACAATCGCTGAGCAAATGACAATCAACGTGCCCGAGAATGGTGCGCTCAATGTATTTGACGGGTCACAAGTCGATGCGGGTACGTTCCCCATTAATATCAAAGCAAACACCATTAACTTTGAATCGAACGCCGGAAGCTTTACTTCAAAGAATGAAATTACGATTGTGCCCGCGACGCTTGGCAATAACATTTCTGTTGGTACTGCGACGGGTGACGGGCTCGATATCTCGCAAACAACATTCAACAAGATGCAGTCGCCCAACGTTACCATTGGTGGTGCGGGCTATACCGGAACAATCACGGTTGAAAATCTGACCAGCACCAATAGCGGTCAATTAACCCTGATCGCCAATGGCACAGGCGGTGCCATTGATATTAGCGGTGGCCTTGAATTACAGGGACAGGATTCAAGCGGCATCAGCCTTTATGTCAAGGGTTCTGGCGCAACGACTGATCTGAACGGTACGATCACAACAGCTGGTGCCGCATTCTTTGACGATGCAGTCCGGCTTGTTGGTGACACAAATATTGTGACCTCTGGTGGAGATGTCACGATCACCGGTGGCACCGAAGGTATCTACAGTCAGTCAGGTAGCAGCCACAATCTGTCAATTAATGCTGGAGCTGGCGATATTGTTGTTGGCAACCAGACCGGCTTTGGTAATGGCACGACAGAGTCGCTGATTGGTAAGGTCACACTTGATAGTACAAGTAGCATCACGCTTGGAGATGGTGACCAGGAGATGCATAGCCTGGATGTTTTCACTAGTCCTTTGGAGCTTGGGGGCAGTCTCGGTACAAGCCTCATCCTTAGCGGCGGTCTGTTCGGTGGAGCAGATCTGCGGACTGGTATCACGGGGAATAAAAGTTTCTTGGAAATTGATCTCGAGTCGGGTTTTCTTGACAGTGTTAAATTGGGCAGCATTACCAATGTCAACAACTTGGCCATCACAGAAGATAGCCTTTCACCATCACCACTTCGAAAAGTTGAAATGCATGGCGACGTGACAACAATCGAAGGTCAGAGCTATGAACCGACAATTGAGCTAAGAAATGCGATCCTGTTGAATGCCGCAGGCAATGTGAGCATTGACGGCACCTTGACTGCAGAAGACGGCCTAGTCATACCACGGAACGTTGGTATTACGGCTACGGGCGGAAAGGTTTCCATTGCTGACTTTGGTAGTGGTACTACTCCTGGCAACCATTACGATGTCGCCATTCTGGCAGCAGATAGCGTCGATTTGGGTGGCGGAGTTGGTTCATTTGGCAAATTCCAGCACGGCTTGCAATTCCTTACGATCAATACGATTACGAATTCGGTGAACTTTAATGCCGCCAGTGGACTCACGATCGGTGGTAATCTGTCCATTGAATCCAGTCCAAATGTCAATATTAGTGCTGGTGCGACACTCGAAACCAAGGGTGATCTCACGATCAACTCAACGGACATCAGTCTCGGTGCAAATGTGACAACTGACGGTGGCACGCTGACGCTCAATGGCACAGCGTCGGTGACAGACTCGATTGTTCTGGATTCTGATTCTGGTGACCTGACTGTGACAGGTGCGTTGCTTGCTACAACAAATGGCACTCACGATGTCACGATCAACTCCGGTGGTACCGCGAAGATTGGTGGTGCGGTGGGCAATGCAACTGCTGCTTCTGATCTTTTCTTTGCCAACCTGACCACTGATGCGGGAGGCACAACAGAATTCAATGGAAATATTTTTGCAGAGGAACAAGTATTCAATGACGATATTGTGCTCAATCAAGGGCTCAGTACCAATCTCACAGCAGGTGGAGTCAACGCGACCTTTAACGGCAACGTAGATGCTGAAAGCAGTGATATTGTGTTGGATTTCAATACAACTGCAATTGATGGATCAAAGTGGAGCAACCTCGCCGAACTCACTGTGAATGCCGATACGGGTGGGACGATCGGACTCAGTGGCACGATTACGTCATCTGGCAGTCAAACATATAACGGTGCTGTTCAATTGGATGGTGACACAACCCTTGATGGAGGATTTGCACTCAATCTGCCACAAGGTGTGTCTGGTAACTCGAAGAATCTTGTGCTGGACTTCATCAATCAGCCGACAACACTGGCTGGTAACTTTACTGGGATCAATGATTTGACAAGTAAGGGTGACGTTCTAATCAGTGGGGACATCACAACTACAGGCAACCAGTCGTTTGACGCAAATGTGACTCTGGATGGTAATACTGATCTTGCGGGCGAATCATTGTCCCTGAATGGGGTGAATGGTGGTGCTAAGGAGTTTGTTATTAACTTCAACACAACGACTGCCATTAATAGTAATTGGGTTAATATCGGAGACTTTACCGCTCAAAGTGCTGTTAGTCTCACTGGGAGCTTCTCGACAGAGGAGAGTTTCTTTGATGAACAGGTGACTCTTTTAGGCGACACAGTTCTGACTGTAGGTCTTTCAGGACCAACTACTGCTTCTCTATTATTTGCTGGCACTATTGACGGCAGCCACGACCTTTCAGTTAACACGACGGGTCCAGCAAATGTTCAATTCAACAAAGCCGTCGGTAGTACGGCTCCGCTTCGAAGTCTTAACCTTGCCTCTGCTGCAGCTGTAGAAGCACTTGAATCACTTACAATTGACGGAACAGGCGGCAGTGGTCCAGGCTTGCGATTTGGCTCGACTGTCGGCAACATCAATATGACTGCAGCAGGAAGTTCAATTAGTAACGCTGCCCAGGATGGCATTTTGTTTGCCGGCAGCTCTACGGACTCAACGCTCGCAAACTTCACCGTCACCAATAGTGGTGGCAATGGCATCACCATGGCGGGTGGAGATTATGCAAATACAACGATTCGTGATGTCGTGGTTAAGACGAGTGATGGACACGGCTTGTACGCAAATAATGCAACAACAGGCTTCACTGTCACCGATAGTAGGATGACATCAAACAAAGGTTCGGGTGTCTATGTTGAGGGTCTCGCCTCTGACGGCATCACAGTTTCTAATTCAACGTTTGGAATTAGCGGAGAAGCCCTTGCTGCTGGTAATAAGGGGTACGGTGTTGGGTTTGCGGGCGGCAGTAATCATGTTGCTGACAACAACACCATTGGTGGAAATGATCTGACAGGATTGTTGGTAGTGTCACCTGTAACGGGTGAAACAGTGTCGAGTGTCACACTCAGCAATAATTGGATCGGCTTAACGCGTAGTGAAGAGCCTGTGCCAAACGGTCAAGCAGGAATCTGGGTTTTGGGAGATGTCACAAACTCAGAAGGCTACACCCAAGGTTTTGTTGATGACGTAAAAGTACAGGGCAACCGAGTTGAAAATGCTGTTTTCAATGGCATTGAAATTGATAATGCAACGAATGTAACTGTCGGTGGTATCGGCCTTGAGCCCCTGAAGCATAATCTCATAAAAAATAGCAATCAGTATGGCCTTGCGATGACCGGTGAGCTCACTGGAACACACGTTCGTGGCAATACACTCATCGGTAATTTTGATAGCGGACTGTATGTTCGCGATGTCACAGATGCGACGATTGGTGGAGGCATAGATGCAGCTGGGTCGTTGGTTATCGAAGGTTCAAGCTTTGGCGTGACGGCGATGGGTGATCTGACTGGCACGCGGATGACTGGTAATCGTATACACACCAATGCCAATGCAGGTGTTTTTATGATGGGAGCGACAAACTTTGATCTTTTCAGAAACAAAATTGAGGATAATGGGCCGTATGGCGTGTTGGCATTCGAGGAATCAACTGGCACAACTATTTCAGGAAATACAATTGAGAAGAGCGAAGCAGGGGTTTGGCTCTCCGGTGCCTCAGGTCTGACTATTGGGTACGACGCAACTGGTACGCCTGCAGAGCTTCGTGTCGGAAATAAGATCAAAGACAATTATAGCGTAGGTATTATTGTCCAAGGAAGCACAGCTGCAGACAACAGAATCCTTTCCAATGAGATTTATCTCAACACGTATTACGGCATTCAATTTGTTGGCGGAGCTGCACCGTCGGTCCGGCCTCCAAGGTTGTTTGCTGCATCTCTTGATGGTGATACCACGACAGTCTCGGGTAGGCTCAATGGTGACCCTGGCGACAAATACTTGATTCAATATTTCCAGACTAAACCAGAAGACATGCAGCCTGGCAGAGCTCCTGAGGGTCAAATATTCATTCATTCTCAAACGGTTGAGATTCCCTCAGAAGGATTTATTGCTTTAAGTACTGAGATTGTTAAGAGTGGAGAAAGTGCAATCTCTACAGGAGATTGGATAACGACCACTGCGACAGCAATGAAGGATAACGTGCCGGATCAAACGTCGGTCTTTTCTTCGGGCGTACGTGTCAGAGAAGTACAGTAAGGTGCTCTACGCGTTGTTGCCCTGTCTTTTTAGGTAAAGCGGGCTGAGTGACATCGTGCCATGTACATGTCGCTGCAGAGTGCTTTCCCCAGATTCTGCTGTCGATAGTCGCACGTTTAAGCCGCCGGCTCCGTTAAGCATCTTAAGAAGATTTTGCAAAAGAGAATGGTGTTCGACGGAGTACGAGGTCTCCGTGAGGAAGGTCGTTCCAATCACATTTGCGAAGAGGCTGTAGCCAAAGTGCGATATGTGAAAAGAAGCCTTCGTTCTGCAGAGTAGTGAGCATCATCTGGTCAGCTGCGGCATCGATGCTCTCACTTTTCCCGTTTCGTTCAATGATGAGGGTGATGTGAGGATTGTTTTGAATAGTCTTTATTGCACCTGCAATAACCTGCGGTTCGTAACCCTCGACATCAATTTTGAGAACATCAACGGAGATGTTTTCTAGTACAGAATCAAGTGTGACAGAATCGATTTCAGAAATACTCAGATCTTCAGGCTTGGTGGACGTGTGCTGAAGCGTCGCTTCCGGAATGGTGATTCCAGATTGCATTGGATGAGCGTCATGTTGGCAGAAAGACATTTTTTTGTGCACGTCTGAAACAATCACGTTGTAAGGGAGAACTCGCCCCACGAGACCATTCACATCGATATTTGCCTTGAGAAAGTCGTATGAACGAGGAGATGCCTCAAAGGCGTGACATTGACCGGTCTGTTGTACGATCGCACTCGCGTACAGGGCGTGAAGTCCAACGTTTGCACCAACATCGACATACGTGCCGCCGGGCTTGAGACAATGCAACAACATCTCACGGACATGCTCTTCCCAGACGCCACGCTCTGTCATGTGGCAACAGAGGTGCAGATCGTTTGGATCTAAAAGAAGCCGTTGTCCGTCTGAAGAGTGCATGAAGAAGCGGTCACCAATCATGACAGGCCAACGCTTCAAGAGAGGTATTACTTCTTGGTGTAGCGATGGATCAATGGAACCACGAAGTCGCTTGAGAAGTTTTCGGAACATAATCAGTTATGTGATGGCAAAATTACGAATTGTATCTTTTTTGTATTCGAGCCCGTGTTTATTCTGGACTAGATCGTGTGAACTTTAGAGGCATGATACTGCAAGCAGCATGTGGGAACGAGTGCAGATGTGTCGATAAAGTTCTTGGCAAGGAAGGGTTATTTTCCGCAGATAAAAGGCTTCTTCTTTTCATAGTAAGAGCAAAGATCTTTGCTCTTACTGTGGCAACGTAAAAATTACATTCACACTTCTCTGAGTTTTACTGTGCACATTCTTAGTGAATGTGACACATTTCACTCCTTGAGATATGCCAACACGGCCGTCTGCCTGGTGCAAGGAAGAAAGGATTCATGAGATGAGAAACCGCTGTATTATCAAAAACCTGAAAACAAGCTGGCGAATGCGTAGTTTAGGCAGTTTGCAAACAGGGAATTGCAGTTCCATCCGAGGGGTTCAAGCCACTATTTTTGAGGTACAGAGTTATCGTCTTTGAACTCAAATGTGTCTGAGGTTTGTGTGAGCGTAAATGCAATGATTTCTGCGGGTGGTAATCTTGGCCATGTGTTACCAGAAGTCAACACAGCTAGTCGAGGAAGAAGTCTTCTTAGCCGTGCTTCAACAGTTCCTCAAGAGAGTTCTAAAAAGTTCAGCCTTGCACTCCTTACGCCGTGGAATCAACAGTGTGGAAATGCTGAATTTGCCAAGCGGCTTACTTCAGGTTTTGACTCTTTTGCGGCGGTTGAACCGATTGAGCTTGAAAACCTTATCGAGCACGACACACTCGACTCTCGTCGAAAGCAAGAGCGGTACATAACAAAGCTCATAAAACAGGTGCATGCAAGTGATGCCGACCTTGTTCACATTCAACACGAGTTCTGTTTTTTTGGAAGGGCGCGGAGGTATGCTGATCGTCGGCTACTCAGGCTTATGCAAAATATTCGCAAGCCAATTATCCTCAGTTTACATACCTGGAAAAAAAGTATGTGCTGGAAGAGCGAGAAGCCGTCGCTCAAAAGTGCCCTGTCGGCTATTCGCTATAAAATCAAGAACAGACGGATGCGTCATTGCTTGTTTGCCGCAGATACAATTGTAGTTCATAGCAAAGATACCTATGCCAAAATCATCAAGGCATACCCAAAGCTTCGAAAGCGAGTCCATCTGCTTCCTATTCCCGTTGAGCCTGTTGTGTCAGATGGTGTGACGGCTCCGTATCAAAAACGGCCTGGTGAGAAGTGGTTGGTCCTTCCTGGGTTTGTCAGCCGTTATAAAGGGCATCGTTATATTATCGATGCCATGCCTGGTTTGCCGGCTGAGTTTCGTCTTGTGATTGCTGGCGGCGTCCATCCAAAAGACAGGTTGGGGCATGAGTATTGGAGCGAACTTCTTGCGAGGATTGATGAAGTTGGCTGTCAGAACCGCGTTGTCTTCACTGGCTTTCTGGAAGATTCTGCAGAGCAGGCTGCTGTTCTCAAACAGGCAGATGTGTTTGTTCTTCCGTATGACGAGGTTGGTCAGTCGGGTTCGGCGGTGTTAGCCGATGTGTTGTCGTGCGGCAGGCCAATCGTAACGTCTCTTGCACGTTCGATGTTTGTCTATCGTCATGGCAATGACACGGTGTATTCGAGTAGTGCGGTTGACGTTGAAGATGTTGACAAACTTCAGCAGGCCGTTGTTGATGCTGCTGACCCAGCGAGTTCGCCAAGGCGACAGCTACACCAGAGGAACGTTCAAAAAAAGTTTTGTCTGGAAAGAATGGCGACGCAATACAAGGTGATGTACGAGTCGGTTTTGGCAGAAAAGTCAAGGAAATCACGGTCATGAATGTTGTTCTTACTGGCGGTTCTGGGTTCTTGGGAAAGCATGTTCAAAAAGCATGTGTTGCGTCAGGAGTCATTCCGCGTGCCCTTGGGCGAAAAGATGGTGATATGCGTGATCCGCTGGTTGCCAGGAGAGTCCTCGCTGACGCCGAGGTTATCGTGCATCTTGCCGCAGATGTTGGTGGTGTCGCGTATCTAGCAGGGCGGCAGGCGGAGGCGTTTCACGGGAATCATAGAATCGGTATCAATGTTATTCAGGCCGCCTGTTTTCATCGGTGTCGCCGACTAATACTCATCGGTTCGCCATGCTCGTACGGTCCAGATAGTCGACTGCCCCTTGTTGAGAAAAGTCTACGAGAAGGCTTTCCCTCTGGTGAAACGGGGTGTTACGGGCTCGCAAAACTGGTTGTTAGTGAAACAGCAAAGCTGTTTTGTAATGCACGAGGGGTTGAAGCAGTGACGCTGATTCCCGGTAATATCTATGGGCCAAGTGATCACTTTGAATGCAACCGTTCGCATGTTGTTGCGGCTGTTTTGCGACGAGCGGTCGTGAGTCAGTTGCTTGGTCGAGAAACCTTCTCTGTCTGGGGGAATGGTTCCGCGACACGCGACTTTGTGTACGTGGACGATGTTGCTCGCACCATCGCTCAGACGGTCACGTCAGCACATCACTTTTCGGGTGATGTACTCAATATTGGTTCAGGTTCTGAAACAAGTGTGAGGCAACTTGCCGACCTTGTTGCAGAAACGGTTGGTGGTGGCATTGAACCTGAGTTTGTTGAAGAAGAGCTTGTTGGATACACGCATCGGGTCTTGTCGAACGAACTCGCTCGGAATGTGCTTGGCTATCATCCTAAAACAAGTCTATATGACGGTCTTTTTGAAACACTTGCATGGGTCAGACGGGAAGGACTTGATCGATCGTGGCTTGATGCTGAGGTGCAGGAAAGTGGGCAGCCGCTACAGCTCTTTGGTGGCAGTGGTTTGAGGCGAGCTGCCTGATCAGTCGTGGTTGAACGCAGGTACGTTGTAATATTTTGAAGATGTGAAGCATGGCACAAATCACTAGTTGTTCTGAAGAAAAGAACGTTACTGACCCGGCTCAGAAGCTATCTGAACCAGCGGTCCGCTCTTCTGTAATTCTGTCAGGTTGTGAGACCGAACGGCGTGGTCTTGAGATTGGCCCATATTTTCAGCCCGTCACTGACAGATCCGTTCACGATGTGTTGTATGTTGACTGCTGTGACGAAGGCGAGCTTCAGCGTAAGTTTTTTGAAAATCCAGAGGCCGCTGGTAAAGTCTTGCCCACCATTGATGCTGTCTGGGCGCCGGGGCGATCGCTGGCCGATTGCATCAGTCATGAGCCTTTCTATTACGCTGTGGCATCACGTGTTTTTGAGCATGTGCCAAACCCGCTCGGATGGCTGCAAGAGATTCTAGATGTTCTGCAGCCGGGCGGGGTGATTGCTCTCGTCATTCCTGATCATCGCCGCACTATCGATTATTTCCGAACGCCTACAACCTTTTCTCAGGTGATTGGCTGGTCTGTTGAAAAACCCATACGGCCAACACCGACGCAAGTTATGGAGTTTCTTTCAGAGACTTTCGAAGATGATGGGACGATTGACTTTGATGGTGTTGTTCCACCATTTCATGAGCTGAAGCGGCACTACACCGATGACGATGCCTTGGGCTTTGCTCAGTTTGTACAGCGAGAAAAGTATTATCTTGATGTGCACTGTACAGTCTGGACGCCAGAATCATTTGTTGACGTTTTTTCTCGGGTGATCGCTCTTAGTCAATTGAACTGTAAACTTACTGGTCCTATTGATGGATTTATCGGTAATGGCCCGGAAGAGTTTCTGGTGTATCTCCAGAAAAATGAGCCAACCAAAGCTAGCCTGCCGTCGTGCGTCTGACCTGTTTGGTGACTTGTATTGCCTGCATGTTTTTAGTTTGCCTGGATTCCAAGAGAAAATCTGTGCGTGTGCGTCGGTGTGCCCGAGATGATCAGGGTAGTAGTAGCCGTTATCCAATCTCCTGCGGAGATTTTGTTTGAACCAATGTCGATGTTCACATCGACGACCCCACTGGTGCCAATGGTAACTTCACGTTCGGCAACGAGTTCCCTACCTTGAGGTGATTGTCCAGGTACGATGTGTTCTGGTGAATTCTTGAAATATTGGATGCGGTACACTTCTCCGTTGGTGCCGGACAGAGTTCCAGTAATGGTGGTGACATCACTCGAGATTGAGGCAGAGGTCAGTCTTGGAAGTTGGAAAGGAGGCTCGGATCCGCTGGCGAAATGAATGCCGTGGTACGTGTTGAGATAAATCTCATTCGAGAGAATCGCATTGTCAGCTGCGGTGGTTCCTTGGATGATAATGCCAACGCTGTAGTTATCAGTAATCGTATTAGGAACACCTTGATTAGCGGGGGTGCTTGCTGCATCGAACCCTATAGTTACACCCGATACTTCGGAAAGCCAAACTCCGGCATCACTTTGTTTAAT
>WLWH01001606.1_pt1 | contig 14390 bp, 16 predicted proteins | sample 6712741 | NCBI WGS metagenome assembly WLWH01 (sample SAMN12718694, study PRJNA515312) | sponge metagenome | isolation source: marine sponge | host: Mycale hentscheli | place: New Zealand: South Island, Marlborough, Capsize Point | collected 2003-05-01 | reverse complement strand
GGGAAGTGCTATTGTATTCGCTGTATTTGCATTTGCTTCGAATAATCCACTAAAATGTCTATATGTTTGTCCCGCTAATTGTAGAACACCACCAGCATCGTCCATTACCATTCGTAGTCGGTCATAAAAACTTCTATCTAAATCAATTAAGTGTGCTACATAACGAACACTTGTAATCGTCCAAGCACTATCATTTAATGCTCCTTGTGCTGCACCACCAGTTTCAACTTGTGTAATACCTATGCGGTTTGCGTCGCATAGTGTTAGTTCAATAGTAAAACCAGCATTCATCATAATTAGCGGAATATATTTATCCATATTTAAAAATCCAGAAACAAGAGGAATACACATCTTTAATCTTCCATTATTAGCAAGTCGGTTAGTAGCATGAACACCAGCAAGACCTTCTGTGGTTGGTTGGTTTGTAGTGCCATCTGCTCTAATACCAGATGATGTATTACCAGCAAGTAATCCTTGGGCAGATACATTGTAATGTAATTCACTAATATCTGGAATTGAGTTAGTAAATGCTCCATCAGCATCATCAACATTATCACCACCAGTTGTAGCACAATCAACAGCATTAAGAGTAGTTCCTTTTAATCGGCAACTTCCGTGATATTGATACATACCAAGTAAAGCAAGATTATTTTTAATATATTCTTTTGGACATTGATTTAATACCAACATAGAATATAATCGTGAATATTCATTAATATCTTCTAATACAACACCACCACTTTCAATTCGTAGTCTTTGAATCCAAGATGGACCAAAACCATTTGGAGCAAGGAATGTATCAGCACCAGTAGTATTAGTTAATACACATTCTAAATAAGAGTGAGTAGCATCTAACATACTATCAGCATTTACATCAATTCTACATATAGTAGAACCAGTTCCATTTGAGAATAACTGACCATTAACTGGTAAAAACTCTCTACGATTAGAGCGACTTTCAATCGCTAAGGGTAAAACATTATCGTAATTCACTTGAGGGGGAGCAACTCGTTCCATTTTTATTATATATATAAATATCTATATATAATAATTTTTATAATTTTATTTTAGTTTTAGTTGAAAAAATCTTTTTTCAGTTATCTGGAACTAATTCAATAGAAAATGTTATATTAGAAAATAAAGCAGCATTATCTGGAACAACAACACCAGTATTCATATTAAGAATCTTAACATTTACAACAGTTCCATATGGATTAGAGCATAAAGCATCTTCACCAAAATATTCTCCTCCACTTATTCTTTGATAAATTAAACTTTTAGTATTATCAGAAGCACCATCTTTATTATAAATTGGAAATGCTTGTGTAAAAAAATCACAATCTTTTGCTTGTGATACTACACCTTGATTTAATCCAATACCATTTATTTCAATAAAATATATTTTTAGGAAATATATTTTATGAATTATTTAGGAATTATTTAGGAAAATTGAAATATTAATTTATAAAAAAAGGACTTAGAGATTTTTTTTCTAAGTATAGTATAATGAGCGCATACAACAAATTCATCACAACCAACTTTATTACGGACAAAGGGGTTTTATTCCTACCTTTAAAGCAATATGAAAATAAAATGATTGGAACGAAAAACAACCTGACTTTAAAAGAATTGAATGAAGTTAATGCGAAAGGATTCGTAAAACAAAATGACGGCAAAATATATAATATGATTGCTGACAATGAAACGACTCATTTAGAACTTAGACTAAAATATACGGATAATATTGTTTGTCTCGATATAGACGGACTGAATGAAAATGGAGATGTTACTTTAGAACAATTTTTGGAAAAATGCCCTGAAGTATTTAAAAATTTTCCTTACACCTTATCTCGTAAGAAAAAACTACCCCATTTCTATTTTAAGTTGGATGGGATTGATATTCAAAGTCTAAAAGGCACATATGTAGATTGTTTTAATAATATGAAAGCGGACATCCTATTTAACCATTGTTGGGAGAAGAGAGATGCTGAATTGTTTAATTACAACGATAAAGAAGGTCTACCTTTTATTGATTACGAAGACATTAAGCATTTGATTAAACCTGATACTTTTAAAGTTAGAGAGAAACCAACAGCAGAACCAAAAGAGTATAATAACAAAAAAGACGAGAAAATATTAGATTTGATTGATGTAAAATATTGGGACAATTATGAAAGTTGGAAGAGACTTGTATGGGCAATGAAGAATGAAGGGTATAGCGAAGAAACGGCACGAAAATACTCAATGAAGTCGTCCAAATATGACGATGATGGATTTACTCATTTTTGGGAAAAACCACCGATCCAAAAAGACCTAACACAAGGCACAATAAACTATTATGCAAAATTGAGCGATAAAGATAAATATTATGATATTGTTACGAATTATACCGATATGACTGACGATGATATAACCATTTCTACACTGGGGACAAGTGAAAATAACGACAAGTATGACAAGTTTGATATTCATAAATTCGTAAGTATTAAAAGCAATATCCATAAAGAAGAATTGGAAAAACATAAAGATTTGAGTGATTATAGCAACTCTAAAAAAAAGGAAATCAAAGAAAAAATGAAACAATTGGAGGAAGAACAAATGAACGACCTTTATAAAAAACGAAAAGTATACTTTGAGCAATTTTATAGTAAGATTATGGAGCCATCTATATATGTAAATATTCATAAAGGAAATGTTAGTATTTTGGGAGACAAAGACCTTAAACACCAAACGAATAATGTTTTGATTGGGAAAAAGAAATTTCTTGAATTATGGTTGAACGACATCAATATTAAAACATATGATGCTTTGGACTTCTTACCTCCTCCGTGTGTGTGTGATAAAAATGTATTGAATACATTTACTGGGTTTAAAATACAAAATATGACGGAGTATGAAAACAAGGGACAAGATTTTCATATATTTTTAGACCATTTAAAAGCAATTACTGGAAATGATGAAAGATGTTATGAATATATGATTAAATATCTCGCTCATATGCTACAACGGCCCGGTGAGAAAATAGATATAGCGATTGTTATAAGGAGTGTTCAAGGGATAGGTAAAAACATATTCTTTGATAATTTTGGTAAGTATATCATTGGAGACAAATATTTTCTACAAACAGCAGATATTGATAAAGTAATTGGACGATTTAACCAAAATGTTAATAATATTATGGTCGTTATGGACGAAATGAGTGGAAAAGATGGGTTTTCTAATAGCGATGTTCTTAAAAGTCTAATTACCTCAACAGAATTGAACTGGGAACGAAAAGGGGTTGATGGCGTTACTATACTCAACTTAGCACGATACTTCTTCTTTTCAAATGGGGAAACACCCCTTAAAATAGAGCAAACAGACAGACGGTTTATGGTTATGGAAGGACACGATACATTTAAAGGTAATTTCGCTCATTTTAAAAAATTAGATGAATCATTTAAAGATGAAAAATGTTGTAAAGACTTCTATGAATATCTTATTAATATTGATTTGAGTGAATGGAATTGGCGAGACCGACCGATTACAGAGGCATACAAAGATATGCAAACTGCTACTATACCAAGTATGGCGTTATTTCTTGGTAATCTATGCGAAGAATATTTTGAAATAAAGAATGGTGACGATGATGAAATTGATAAAATTCTAACATTGAATAATATGAAAAAATATAAATCTAATGAACTATATTCAATATATAAGAAGTTTATAGAGCAATACTGCGGAGGAAGAGGTGAATTGACCCTTACGAAATATGGGCGTGAAATTATGAAGTATGGAGGTATTGAGAAAAAGAAATCTATGGGTATAAATGTTATTCAAATTGATTATGAGGTTCTACACAAACATCTTGAAAAAAATGGTTTATTGATTTAGATTAGATAAATATGTATGTTGTTTGATATATATTTATTGTTGAAATACTTTGAGGGAGGGTTTGTCTCAATCAGGGAGGGTTGGGTTCAAGTTTTTCAAACCCTCCCTCACACTGACGGTTATATAATATGTCCTTACCCTTCTTTTTGTTACTTATTATGGTTATATTTTATATATTCTATTAATAGAAATAAAAGAAATAATAAAGTAGGGAGGGTAGGGAGGGTAGGGAGGGTTGAGTCCAAGTCACAGAAAAAAAACAAAAAAAAAAATAAAAAAGTAAAATGAAGTTGTGGAGACCCTCCAACTCTCCCTATCCCTCAAACTATCCCTGAACTATCCCTCAAATATTACAAAAGATTTGTCTCACAATCCTACAATCCATATTAATGAACATATGACGGCAGAGGTTCGCCGATGTTGGTGTTGAAATACTTATTTTTTGATTGGTTGATAGATAAATGCCGATGGCACGCTGGCACGCAGTGGCACGCTTCCACCGAAACTTTTTCCCGAGACACCTCTCCTATGACCGACTTTTGAAAATGCGTGCCACAGCGTGCCAGCGTGCCACTTCCAATAGAGAGATAAATATTCATACAATTATTAGTATATTGCTAGTAATTAGGATACATATATATTTTAAGTTTAGAGACAAGGTCAGGAAACTCTGCAGTCGAATGATCACCGAATTTGTCTCTCAATATTGTCTTACAATCTATAAGAATATAAGAAATAAATTGTGGAGTTCTTTATTGTTTTTATTGGTGGATAAATACCGACGATGGCGCGACGCGCGACGCCTCGCGACGCTTCCACACAAAGTTATTCCCGAGAGACCCCTCCTATGACCTACTTTTGAAAATGCGTAGCGTAGCGTCGCGCCGTCGCGCCTCTCTTTATAGAGATAAATATTCATACAATTATTAGTATATTATTATTATTTTTATTATTATTAATAGAGATAAAGTTCGGTGACCAGTCGGCAGCAGAGTCGGAGGTTGTGGTGTTATATATTTGTTATTAGTAAACATTAGAGACATAACGAACCATTTAAACCATTTAAACCATTTAAAGATTAATTGATACTATAATATAAGATGCCTTATGAAACAAAGAAGTATCAAAGAGCACACCTATTTTTCAATGAGTTTCTATCAACCCATTTTGATAAGTTAGAAACTGATTTTGATTTGGAAAGTAAAGAAACCGAGGTAAAAACATACCCAGCAGATGACGGAATGGTATGGTATATAAAAAAAATTTACATTAATCATATATTGGAATTTGTAATTCATTATCATAATATGGAATATTTAAGAAAAATGACCTTTTCAGGAAGTAAAAAAACAATGACTAATAAAGAGTATTCACAGAGAAAAATTACAAAATCGTGTTATGTCTATAAAGCAGACCAACATTTAGAGTTTATACCATCTGCCCTATTAAAAAATAAATACAATAAAGTAAATTGTCAATTTATTCACGATAAATATTGGTTTACGGATTTTGAAACGAAACATGTCATTAAATATCAACTATGAATCAATATCTTATTTTAGAGACAAATGGAAATATTGAAACCCTTATTTGTCTCTATAATCACAAATCAATCTAAAAATAGGAGAACAATATGACTGAGGTCGTGGTGTAATATCAAAAGCAATTCTAATCCCATATTGGAGACAAACTTGGCAGCAGAGTCGGAGGTCGTGGTGTATATCAAATATGAATCAATCTCAAAGATTAGAGACAAATATAGAAGTATTATACTTTATATATTATAAAATTGATTTAAAGGTATAACACCTATATATATAGATGGAAGAAACTAAATCCAAATGCCCCAAATGTCGTTGTTGGCGGAATAATAAAGATTTTATCAAAAAAGATAAAGTTCTAAAAACTTGCGATAAATGTCGAGAGTTTAGTAAAAAAACTGCAGATAAACTAAAATGCGAACAAGTCACCAACGAAGAACCCAAGAACGATGACCCAACTCAATTTATCCGTCATCAACGGTTATTAACAAAAATAAACATAGAATTCTTGGATAAGGCAAGTAAAAAGGTTCATAAATATAATATGAAATACGCCTTTGTAGACATCAGGGACTGTCTTATTCATAGTGACAAAGAGTTCAGTTATACCAACAACTAACATATTGAAAAGGTATTATACCTTTTATATTGAAAAACTTATCCATCATTTGTCTCAAAAAAAAATAAACCGTTTAATATCCCCAGTCAATTCGTTTTTCTACATAGTCACTATCATCAAGATTGAAATTTTTTATTGTTTTAACTTTTTCAAAATTTTTCTTATCAAAGTAGTATCGTATCGTTTCGAATGTTTGTTCTCTACGCGCATTAGGATTTTCGCTAACTTTTCTATCAATCTTATAAGGTTTAAACGACACAGTAGTTTTATTGATTTTTGTCACAACTCCAACTAAATCATTGTATCCATAACCCCATCCACTTGATACATAACAAATTTGGTCACCAACTTTACAATCGAAATTAGAAACTTTATCATTTTTATTTGGATACTTATCGGTGATTAGTTTGTATAACTTCATCATGTTCTCTTTGGTCTTGTATTTTTGAAATATATCTTTAAATATGATTCTTTTTGTTCCAAGCGCATATGTTTTATAGTTATTGATTCTATATCTATACTCATCTTTATAATGGTTATGAATCGTTTCAACTCCAATTTTTTCAAGTTTATTCCATTTAGTTCCGATATGATATACACCTGCATATTCCTTTATAATACCCCATATTTCCTCAAGAAATTCGTATGTCATATTGTTTGTGAGTTGCGCCATGTTGGTGTTTATTTTTTTATTTTTTTCAAATCAATTTTTATAATTTTTTTCAAAATAAAATTAGGATTCCTATTCAGAACCATAAAAAAGGTGTTATACCTTTTATATCCCAAATACTTATGTTGTCTCCAATAAAAAATATAGATGAATTACAAGAATATCAATGTTCTATTCTATTTTATAAAATAGTAATAGATTATTGTTAAGGTTAATCATTTCTAAATTGTGTAATGCTGTGAAGTTGTTAAAATCATCTTCATATTCATCTTCATCATATGCGTCATCTTGTATGGATACGATGGATAAAGTATTAGGATATTCATTGAATATTGACTCTTTTGCTGTTGTGAAGTAGTCATTATCGTTTAATGACCATACCTTAAATGGTTTATGTATAACAACTTTTTTTAAACCTAAAATTATAGTATTGTAATCATCGCATAAGACTCTATGGTCAGGGCGATTTAGAAAATATGTATGATTGTAGCATATATAAGCGTTTGTTTTATCGTACCATTTTACATGAACTTTATATTTCAACATAATCAGTTTAAAATCGTAGTTTCCAAAAATTTTACAAGGATTATTAAACAATACCTCATTATTTATTGATGTCTTTAACCATACGATAGCGTTTAAATCTTCAAACATATTATGGTTGATACATACATCATTGATTGTATTTATTGTGATTCCGCAATCGTGAGGCATTAAACTGCATAAATCAAGCACTAACTCGTCATATTCGTCATCGGTGATATTATTCAGTTGCGCCATGTTGGTATTTATTTTTTTATTTTTTTCAAATCAATTTTTATATTTTTTTTCAAAATAAAATTAGGATTCCTATTGTAACCCATAAAAAAAGGTGTTATACTTTTTATATCCCAAATACTTATGTTGTCTCCAATTTGTTCAACTTATCCTTTAAAAAAATATGACCAATATATAGAATGAAACAAAAAATACCTTGTCAAAATAATAAAGAAAAGATAGAAGAAGTTGATGAGAATGCTAAAAAACAAGTTATAATAAATGAGGATTGTATTATAAAAATGAAAGAAATGGAAAATGATAGTGTTGATATTATAATTTGCGACCCTCCATATAATATTGGAAAAGATTTTGGTAATAATAGTGATAAACAAGATATGGATAAATACCTTACTTGGTGTGATGAATGGATTAGTGAATGTATCCGTATTTTAAAACCAAAAGGAACATTATACATCTATGGATTTAGTGAAATATTAGCATTTATAAGAGTAAGAATAAATATAAATGTTAGGTGGATTATTTGGCATTATACAAATAAAGTAACTCCATCTCTTAATCATTGGCAAAGAACTCACGAAAGTATATTGTGTTGTAGTAAGGAAAAACCACATTTCAATCGAGATGATGTAAGAGAACCATATACAGATACATTTTTGAAAAATACTGTAGGTAAGGTTAGAAAAGCAACAAAGGGTAGATTTAGTAACGGAGAAACCGAAACTATATATAACGCACACGCAAATGGTGCTCTTCCAAGAGATGTTATTAAAATATCTGCCCTTTCAGGAGGAGCAGGAAAAAAGGAAAGAGTTAATCATCCAACACAGAAACCGTTAGCGTTATGTGAAAAGTTGATAAAAGCATCTAAAAATGGAGATGATACCTTATTGGTTGTTCCATTCGCTGGTTCAGGGAGCGAATGTATAGCCGCAAAAAAAGAAAATATAAATTTTATAGGATTTGAAATAAATGAAGAATATGTAAAATTATGTAATGAACGGATAGATAGTATTACAGAATGAGTGATATATTCGTTAAAAATTCAATAAAAATATAATTATACAGTATAGATGACTATCAAACAAAAAAACGAAGAAAAAAAGAACTTTATCTTCCGTGCTTTACAACGAGGATATTTAGTCAAGAAGAATAACGATGGAACCTATACATTCACTCGTCCAAAATGTGACGATGAACCTCTAAAAAATTTTGTTAATAAATGCAATATAAAATTGAATTTCACGAATTTCAAGTAATAAGTTTTAAAATAGTTATTCAAGTCATAGCATATCATAAATATAACCCATTTATCGTCAACTGATAGTTCCATATATATTATTCTATTCTTTTTTTATTAACAATTTAACTCAACTATTCAAAGATTATTTGTCTCTGTAATCCAAAACCGATACAGAACCAACAACTTTTGAACGGCATAGTTACATTAGTATTATTGTTTATGAATTTCCACCGTTTATTCGGTATGATAATAGTGAAATCTTTTTCATTAAACAAGGTTGATATGTACTTCCGTTCCAGTGTGTCGATGGGGAGTAAGAGACAAAATGGTTTATTCAATTCAATACATCTACGAATCACTTTCTCTTTCACCGAATATGGTGGGTTGTCTATGATGTAATCATATTCTATATTTGTCTGAAAAAAATCACTATTAATATGTATTATTTGGAACGGAAACTCATATTGATTTATTAACCCTTCGTTGTAGAATGGTGCCCATACTTTATCATCTTTTTTAATCTTAACATATTTAAACAATAGGTCAAATGCTTCTTTTTGTGTTGAATAATCATCGCAACGATTTAAATATGTTTCTTGTCTCCCTTTCCTCATTGAATTATAAATATAAAATAATTTAGAGACAAATATATTTCACACCAAATCTCCGTTCGTAATCTGTAATGCTTGCTTTTAATGTTGGTTTATTCCACAACAAATACCACGACAAACTACCAGCAGTCATTGGTTCGTCAATGTTGTCTCTATGATGCCTTTTTAGATATAATTCTTTTCGCTTCTCGTCCTTGTGTATCGTGTAGTTTTCATATCGTTTGTCTCCAAACTGGATAGTCTTAACCTTTTTATTGTTTCTGTCGTAGAATACTGCTTTATATCTCTTGTTACTCGTCCCATCTTGTAGAGTGAAGAACATATATATATTAGAAACATAAAAAATAAGGTAAAAAATAATATATTCAATCTATATATATGTCTGACCCCAAAACAGATGATGAACCAAAAATTATTTTAGTGAATAAACTGAATCCTATGTCAGAGTATATACCTTTTGGTCGCTACCTACTCAATCTAAAACAACTTCAAAAGAATAAATTCATGCTCAGAACCAAATCAAGGAACCCAGTGCTAAGTTTTAAAACCCTTACTTTAACACGAAAAACAAAAGCAATTGTCCAAAAACTTTTAAAGGATATTGAGGTCACTTTTGAAGAAATAGATTCGCTGAATGAAGATGAAAAGAACGATATTGATACTATTATTTCAAAAACAGATATTGATACGAGGTTACGAGTACCGAATACAAAAAGGTCTAAACTTGAGCGTGATTTAAACAAATTTAATGTGTTGCGTGGGAGTATTATAAGTGGGAACGATTCAACCGAATTGTTAAAAGACTTTAGACGATTGTTACTGCAACTGACGAATGAAAACTATATTTCTAAAAAAGAATGTAATGAAGTGTTAATGGAGATGCTGAAGCTCAACATATAAATATTTTTGTCATCTGGAGACAAATATATTTAAAATACTTATTGACTATGTAGCAGAAAATCCTTATGCTTCATAGAACCCAAATGGCGTTTGAAATTGCTGTAAGTAATGATAGAACCACAACCACATAATAATTTCCTATTATTTTTTTGTAATATTTCGGTTCGGTTTAAGGTATAATACTTTTTTTTATCGCCTATGAGTTGTGTTCGGTTCTCTAAATAATATTCTTTTTTTTGTTGTAAAATCTGTTCTTTATTCGCTAAATAATACTTTTGATAAGACATTCTATACTATATATTTAAAAACTTATGTGATTTTAATCGCAGGTTGATTATTTTAAATAACTTATTTCTCGGTCATATCTAGGAGGTCTTGGTGTTTCTTGGTGCGTTGGTGTCTTATCAAAATATCTTTACGTATGATACACCCACAATCACAAGTTATTTTTTGTTTCTTTTGTTCTTTATTTTGTTCGTAATATTGTTTTTGTCGTTCAGTTATTAGTTCTTTATTTTGTTTATAGTGTTGTTTATGATATTCTGCTATTCGTTCTTTATTTTGCTCTCTATATTGTTTTTTTTGTTCTGCTAGTCGTTCTTTATTTTGTTCGTAATGCTGTTTTTGTCGTTCTAATATGTGTTCTTTATTTAGTTCGTAATGCTGTTTTTGTCGTTCTAATATGTGCTCTTTATTTAGTTCGTAATGTTGTTTTATTCGTTCTGCTATTTCGTCTTTATGTTCCAGTCTATATTGTTTTCGTCGTTCTAATATGTGCTCTTTATTTAGTTCGTAATGTTGTTTTTCTCGTTCTAATATGTATTCTTTATTTAGTTCGTAATGCTGTTTTGATTGTTCTTTGACATCCTCAGGTGTAACAAACGCTCTCTGTCCGTTCATATTCGCCCGTGCTTCTCTAATTACCTTGTCCTCTTCCGCTTCTGCTTCTCGTTTGTTACTACACGGGAACTCTTTAATAATTATCATATTAAAACAATCAAATCCTCCGTTGTTTCTAATCAATGAGTAGAGTTTAAGATTATAACTCTTATCATTAGTATTATTACACACCCTTTTATGTTGTGCTTTCCGTCGTGTAAAGTCCGTAGTAGAACCGACATAAAGCAACTCGTCAATTTCCTTGTGTTGAATTTTGTAAATAATTGTTTTGGAATAATCAACCTTAGCAAGAGGCATTATGATATATAATAATATATAATGATACTTTAAATCAATTTTTATATTTAAGAGAGGTTTTTTAGGACATATTTTTTTTATCTGTGGTTATATTATAAATGAAGTTGATTAATCTAGCGATTACACCAGCGCAGAAGAGCAAATTAAGACAAATGAAGGGAATAAAAATCAATCCAAAGCATAAGTGTATGAATGGTGAGGGAGTGAATCTGCTAGTCGACGAGACAAATTATAATGCCTTAACAAAACGCTTTGATACCAACCGTGGTTTGTTATTTAAGTTGTCTCAAACCGAGGTCGCAGCCAATAAAGACACCTCTGCTGTAGCCGACGAAGATGCTCGTGAGTTAATCGAAGGGTCAGGTTTATTTAGACATAATAAAAAGGCAAAGAAAACGATAAAGCATATCGTAGATAGTTTAGAGGGTGAAATAGAAGGTAAAGGTCTCATTAAATCTGTAAAAAAGGGTGTTAGAAAAGCAACCAAAAAGGCGGTCAAACAAACTAAATCTGCTGTTAAATCCACTGTAAAATCTGTGAAAAAAGAGGCAGAAGATTTAGCAGAAGAAGAACTCAAAAAAACCATATCCAAAGTTAAAAACCAAGCAAAAAAAGCTATACCTGATGAAGCAAAAGAAACGATAGATTTAGTAAAAAAATCGGTGAAAGCAGTCAAAAAATTTGATGCTAAAAAGATTGACCAAATCATAAAAAATATACCGAAGGCATATAAAGATGAGATTCGTGACACTTACGTTGGCGAAGCTCTGCGCACTGCTTTAATTGTTGGGACCGATATTGCTGTTCAATCTGCAATTACAGCGATGGCGATGAATCCTTACACCGCGCCTTTAGCTCCTATGGTGCAAATTGCTTGGGAAGCGGGTGGCGAAGAAGGTACACGTATGGCTATTGAGAAAATCGGTCTCGGTCTCCGTCTTTCAGGAGAAGGGTTGTATGTGAAAGGGAATGGATTGACCGCATCGGGGCGTGGATTGATGGCGGGGGGTGGTAATAAAATTGAAATCATAAAGCATAAAGTAGATCCATATTATTTAGAAAACAAACTCACCAATAGACCAACCTCGGCACAAAAAATAGAAAAACAAGTTACACACGAAGACAAACTAATTATGGGAGAAGGTGGCGGTCATCATATTAGCGGTTTGTTTTTGGAAGCACCAGTGATGTCGGGTATACTCAAACCTCGTCCGCTCAAACGCGTTTCCATGTTAGAAGGAAAACATCAGTGAAATCATTTGTTATAATATAAATGTATAGTTTCAATTAATACATTTGTCTCTAAATTCAACAAATCATTTAGGAATATTATTTGATTTCGATGTAGAACCAAAACCGATATTTAGCAAATTTTCTTTTGTAATAGTTTAGTAGTTTCTTTTTATCCATTATATAATCAAAATATTTTATAAGTTAATTTTAAGAAAATAAAATATTTGTATAAATTAATGGAAGAACAAATCATAGATATTCTCAAAATCAAACGACCGAACCTACATCAAAAGTCAATCAAAACATACGTGTCTCTTTTGAAAAATATTATGAAAAATATGAATTATGAAAATGTTGATGATTTAGACAAAAACCCTAAAGAGGTTATTGAATTCCTGAAAGAGAAATATAATAATTTAAACGGATTGAAAACACGATTGAGTGCTTTGTTTGTGATTACTGAAAACAAAATGTATCATACCGATATGATGGATAATATCACCAAATATAATGAAGAGACAAATAAACAAGAAAAAAACGATAAACAAAAGGAGAACTGGTTAACCGCCGAAGAAATTCAAACCATTTATGACGACTTAGAAATCAAAACGAAACCGCTTTGGAAAAAGAAAGAATTTTCAACGAAAGAACTAATGAAAATAATGGATTTTGTAATAATCAGTTTGTTTACACTCATACCACCGAGAAGAGCTATGGATTACATAGAATTCAAAATAAATAATATTAACACCAATAAAGACAACTACATCAAAGGAAATAATCTTATTTTCAATACTTTCAAGACTTCAAAACAAAAGGGAACTCAAACGATAAAGTTGCCTAAAGAATTGAAAAGTATTTTGACCAAATACATTAAACTCATTAGTGATAAAAGTGATTACCTAATATTTAACAACAAATTCCAGCAATTGTCTACACCCAACTTTACGCTTCGGTTGAATAAGATATTTGGAAATAAAAAAGTTTCTGTCAATCTAATTCGTCATATCTATTTGTCTGAGAAACATAGAGACAATTTAGCAGAGATGAAGCAAGACTTTGCAGATATGGGCAGTAGCCTTCAACAGTCAAACGTATACATCAAAAATGACTAAATAAAATATAAATATTTGTATTTCATTTAGGAAAAAATTAAACCTTTTCAGCTATTGGTTCATCAACCGTAAATGGACTTTTTTTTTTAATGGTGACAAATTTTTTTCCTGATTTAGATGGAACTTTGATTTTCTTTCTTTGAATCTCAACAACAGGAGGGGCTGATACTGCTTCCGTAATCATACTGCTTCTAATATCGCTTTGATTCCTTATAGTAATAATCGGAAGATCGGGAGCGCCGAAAGTATTCTCCATTATAGAATTCAACCAAGTTAGAGCATCTATAAATTTCATACTTTCAAATAGATTGTCAATCGCTGATAAATACGTAGAAGATTTAATACCCGATTTTGCGTCTAATATATCTCTAAATTGTAATCTTTTAGTTTCATGAACATTTTTTTTAACAAAGTCTTTAATTTGATTCTTATTCGGTAATGATGACTTTTGTTCATTTTTCAAAATATTCATCGTAAGCAAACTATGAGCAGCTTGTAATGTTTGAGGTGTTGCTTTAGTAAAATTTTCTTCCAATGTTTTTTTAAATATAGGAAATCGTTCAAGTAATCGTTCTTTTAGCGTAACATCTAACGATTGGATGAATTGT
>WLWH01001605.1_pt1 | contig 14391 bp, 17 predicted proteins | sample 6712741 | NCBI WGS metagenome assembly WLWH01 (sample SAMN12718694, study PRJNA515312) | sponge metagenome | isolation source: marine sponge | host: Mycale hentscheli | place: New Zealand: South Island, Marlborough, Capsize Point | collected 2003-05-01 | reverse complement strand
ATAAAAATAAGAAAATTGAAAGACCTAAATAGATAAAGTAAATTATAAATACAATGTCCACTATTCTGAAGAATCTTAAGAATCTCAACAAGTATTCTAGGGTTATTACCCAAACTCCAGAATCGGGGGCAGCACAGGCCATGCTCTACGCTCTTGGCCTAACTAAACAGGATTTAGACAAACCCCAAGTCGGTATTGGTGCTGTTCATTATACCAGTAATCCGTGTAATGCTAAACTAAATAAATTGTCTGATATCTCCAGCAATAGTTTTAAACAATCCGGAATACTTGCCTTTCCCTTTACCAGTATTGGAGTTTCCGATGGGATTAGTATGGGAACAGAAGGTATGAAGTATTCTCTGCCCTCCCGAGACCTTATTTCCTGGAATTTTGAAACGATTTGTCGTGCCCATCATTATGATGGCTTGGTGACAATAGCCGGATGTGATAAAAATATGCCGGCGGTTGCCCAAGCCTTATTTACACTGAACCGACCAGGATATATTATTTATGGAGGTTCAATGCCACCTTCAAATTATGGGGAAGAACAACTTGATATCGTAAGTGCGTTTGAGGCCCATGGTAAGTTAATGTCAAATGACATTAATCAACAGGAATATGACAATATTTTAAAACACGCATGTCACCGAAAATGTGGTAGTTGTTCTGGTCTCTACACGGCAAATACGATGGCTGTTATTTTAGAAGTAATGGGTTTGACACTCCCTAATAGTAGCAGTAATCCAAGTCAAAGTAAAGCTAAACAAATAGAGGCTAAACGGGCTTCAGATATTATGAGCGATCTGTTGTATTTGGACCTAAAACCACTTGATATTGTTACCAAAGAAAGCTTTAAAAATGCCATTAGTATGTTATATATTACTGGTGGTTCGACCAATGCCATTATTCACCTCTTATCCATGGCGAAGACGGCGGGAATCCCTCTTAGTCTAGATGATTTTAGTGAACTTAGACACCTCCCCGTTCTATTAAATATGAAACCCCACGGGACACATATGATGTATCATCTTTCCCGATTTGGAGGAACTTCTGTCCTAATTAAATATCTAATTGATAATGGGATTATTAATGGAGGTGTTAAGACTATTACTGGGAAAACTCTGTCGGGTAATATTGATCACATTAACACTACGCTGACACTAAATCATGACATTATTTATCCACTAGAGGACCCCTTTAAAACCTCAAGTCATATTAACATTTTAAAGGGAAATTTAGCTCCATCGGGAGCCATTACTAAAATTACCAGTGATAAGACTAGGTTTCAGGGTCAGGCCAAAGTATTTGAGACGGAAGCGGAGATGCTAGAAAGTTTAGCTAAGGGAGAAATCACCAAAGACCACTTTGTGATCCTACGATATCAGGGGGAAACAACTGGTTGTCCAGAAATGCTAAAACCAACTAGTGCCTTAGCTGGCTATTTTGGAGCCAGAGAAACACCCCCTTTGGCAACGGACGGGCGATTTTCAGGCGGCTCACACGGAATCTTGGTTTGTCATTTAGAGGATGCATATCGTCCTGGTGCGATAACTGCTATTATCAAAGATGGTGATCCTATTGTTATTGATTTGGAGTCACAAGCCATTAATTTAGAAGTTAGTGATACTGTATTAAGCACTGCTGTTCTTAATACTATTATTAAAAATGCAGAAAATAGAATTTATAGAGAAATAGATACAGATCAAAATGTATTTTATGCAACTTCAAATGCTATTATTGGAAATAGATATGTAACTATTCCTGATGATTTAAGAGCAATTAGATATGTTCAATTTAAAGACCAAGCTGGTAATCAATATTATTTAGAGCAAAGAGATACTAGTTTTATGGCAGAATATTATTCTACTCCAGGAACACAGGCTGTAGATATTCCAAAATATTATGCTAATTGGGATGAAGAATTTTGGGTACTAGCTCCAACACCTGATAAAACTTATGAAATTACTATATCATACGATAAGGAGCCAGAAACAATTACAGATACAACGTCAGCTCCCGCTCCAGCTACAAATGGAACTTATCTGTCAAATAAATATCAAGATTTACTTTTATACGCTTGTCTGATAAATACATATGCATACTTGAAAGGCCCACAGGATATGTTACAATACTACCAACAGGCTTATACACAAGCAATTGAATCGTACGCTATCGAGCAAATCGGTATCAGACGCAGAGACGAATATCAGGATGGTGAAGTTCGTGCTCAACTAAACGTAAAACCACCATCAAGTAATTAAGGAGATAAAATAATATGGCAAATATAATACCAAATAGTTTTAGAGGTGCTCTATTCGAAGCTAATCATAATTTTAAAGCTTCAGGTGGAAACACTTTTAAATTTTCTCTGTACACAACTAACCCTTATTCAACATCATCAACAGTATATTTAGCTGGAACTGGTAATGGTGAAGTAGATACAACAGGTGGAACAAATTACTCTGTAAAAACATTAACAAGACTTGGAGTAGCTTCTTCTACAGCAGTTGCTTCAGTTGACTTTGATAATGTAACTTACAGTAGTGCATCTTTCACTGCAGCTTTTGCAGCAATTTACAATACAGATACAGTTGATGGTACAGCAAATAGACTAGTGGTAGTTTTAGATTTTGGTGGTAACAAGACAGCAACGAACGGTACTTTTACTGTTACGTTCCCTGATCCTGCTACACCTGCTAATGCAATTATTAGTATGAGTTAAGGAGAAAATTTATGGCGTTGGTTATAAACGACAGAGTAAAAGTAACGAGCACAACTACTGGTACCGGTGCAATGGCACTTGGAACAGCAGTAACTGGTTTTGAAACTTTTGCACAAGGAATAGGAAACAGCAATACGACTTACTATTGTATCTTTAATCAAGGTACAACAGAGTTTGAAGTTGGACTTGGAACATTAGATGGTACAAGTGCAAATCTAACTAGAACTACAGTTATCTCCAGTTCTAATTCAGATGCAGCTGTTAACTTTAATTCTGGTACAAAAGATGTATTCTGTACTTTACCAGCAAGTAAATCGGTTTACCTGGACGCAACAGGTACACCAGTAGGAGCAGCGTCAGCTGGCTTTGCATTAGCAATGGCGGTTGCATTATAAATAGGAAAAAAATATGGCACAAGATTTTAGAAACAATTTACAAAGAAACGTTGGTACATCTCCAGTGACTTTAGTTACTGGTGGAGATTATGATGCTGTTATAGGTATCAGAATATGTAATACTACAGCTTCAACTGTTTTGGCTAGTTGTCAGATTGTAAATGGCGGAAACGATCACTTTCTTGCAAAAGAAGTTAGCGTCCCACCAAATTCTGCAATTGAACTAATCCAAGGCGGTGCAAAAATTGTTTTACAAAATAATGATACACTTAAAGCACAAAGCAACACTGCTTCGTCTTTAGATATAGTTACATCATTTATTGACAGTATTAGTACATAGGAGGAATTATGACGGCAATAGTAAATGGAATCCAATACATCGGAGGCGGAACAGCTCCTGATGAATTTATAAAAAATCAAGCAGGTACAATTGACGGTACACAAACTGTTGAGAACGGTGTTCTTGCAGGACCTATTACAGTACCTGGTACAATCACAGTAACAGGGACATTAGTAATAGTTTAATGAGTGAAGTAAAAGTAAATAAAATAAGCCCACGATCAGGAACAGCATTAACTGTTGGCGATGGTGGAGATACAGTTACAGTTACAGGAAATGATATTAGATCAGATGCTTACAAAGCTTCTGATGGTGGAAATCTTGTAAGTCAATCAGGAACTACAATTACCCTTGGAGCTAGTGGTGATACTGTAGAAATTGCATCTGGTGCAAGTTTAGTAGGTGGTGGAATTTCTTGGCAATCAAGTATTGTTACAGCTGCAACTCATACAGCGGCATCAGGTGAAGGCTATTGGATAGATACTACTTCAAATGCTTGTACAATTACACTTCCTGCTGCGCCTGCAGTTGGAGATCAAATTATTTTTACTGACTACGCTAGAAAATGGGGAACAAATGCAGTCACTATAAATCAAAATTCTAAAAAATTTCAAGGAGCAACAACTCCTAACCCTGTTTATGATACTGCTGGTCAATCAGTAGATATTGTTTATTCAGGAGCAACACAAGGTTGGATTCCTAATTCAGATGATGATGTTACTTTTGAAACTAATCCAGCTTACGATGCCGAATATTTATTAGTTGCTGGAGGAGGCGCAGGTGGTTCAGGAGATGGAGCTGGAGCTGGAGCCGGAGGTCATTTAACTAATTTTGGTGGTACGGCTATAGGTTTAACCCCGGGTGCAGTATACACAGTAACAGTGGGCGGAGGTGGCGCTGCCACTGGAAGTCCAGGTACTAAATTAAAAGGTGCAGATGGAGATAATAGTACAGTATCAGGTACAGGAGTATCCTTAACTGCTATTGGTGGTGGAGGTGGTGGTGCATCAATTGGTGCTCCAGGCTATAATGGTGGTGATGGAGGCTCTGGTGGTGGAGGTGGAAATTCAGGTGGTACAGGAGGTTCAGGAACTGTAGGACAAGGTAATGATGGTGGAGACAATGGTGCTGGTGGTGGTGGAGCTGGTGCAGTTGGTACAACACCCAATGGTGGAGCTGGTTTATCAAATTCAATTACAGGAAGTGCAGTTACAAGAGCTGGTGGCGGAGGAAGATTTGTAGCTCCAGGTAGTTCATCTGGTCCGGGTGGTTCTGGTGGTGGTACATCAGGCTCACCAAGTCCGAGTGCGCGTTCAAGTGCTGGAACTGCTAATACAGGGGGTGGCTCCGGTGGAGGCGATAATGGTGGTTCAGGAACTGGTGGAAGTGGTGTAGTAATTTTAAGTATGGCCGATGCAGATTATTCTGGCACAACAACTGGAAGTCCAACAGTTGCCACAGGAGTTAGTGGTAAAACAGTTTTAACATTTAACGCTTCAGGGAGTTATACAGCTTAATGGCACATTTTTGTAAAATAGGAAAAGGAAGTAAAGTTGAAAAAGTTGTAGTTGTATCTAACGATGTTGCAACATCTGAACAAGCAGGAATTGATTTTTTAAATAATTTATATGGTACTAACGACATTTGGAAACAAACGTCATATAATACATTAGAAGGAGTTCATCTATTAGGTGGCACTCCATTTAGAAAAAATTATGGAGGTTTAGGTTTTAAATACGATCAAACAAGAGATGCTTTTATATTTCCTAAACCTTTTGGTAGTTGGATATTAAATGAAGAAACTTGTAATTGGGAAGCACCGGTAGTAAAACCAGATGACGGACAAAGATATTCTTGGAACGAAGAAACAAAACAATGGGATTTAATAAATGAGTAAAATAGAAGTAGATCAGGTAGATCCGCAATCAGGTACAACCTTAACTTTAGGTACGTCTGGAGATACAGTTAGTATTCCTTCAGGTGTAACTTTAGCTAATGCAGGAACGGCAACAGGGTTTGCTAGCATTGCTTGGCAATCAAGTATTGTAACAGCTGCTACTTTAAATGCAGAAGCGGGAAAAGGATATTGGATTGACACATCTTCTAATGCTTGTACTATAACTTTACCAGGTTCTGCTTCAGTCGGAGATCAAATTATATTTACAGACTATGCTAGAAATTGGGCAACTAACGCAGTCACAATAAATCAAAACTCACTAAAATTTCAAGGTTTTACAAGTCCTAATCCTGTCTATAATACTAATGGTCAATCAGTAGACATCGTCTATTCAGGAGCAACTAAAGGTTGGATTCCTAATTCAGATGATGATGTAACTTTTGAAACTCCACAAACTTATACAGCAGATTTTTTAGTTGTCGCTGGTGGAGGTGCTGGAGGTTCTGGTGCACACGGTGGTGCTGGAGGTGCTGGAGGATTTAGAACAGCTAGTTCAATAAGTTTAACTGAAACAAATACATATACAGTTACAGTTGGTGGTGGAGGAACTGGAGTAGTAAATCAAGGAGGTGCCACTCAAAGTGGTTCAAACAGTTCTATTTCTGGTACTGGTATTACAACAATAACTTCTGCTGGTGGTGGAGGAGGTTCTTATGGTCATAACACAATGGCTGCTGCCGGAGGTTCTGGTGGTGGAGGTGCTGGAACAATAGGTGGTACCGATGCTGGTGCTAATGGTAACACTCCTAGTACATCTCCAAGTCAAGGTAATAATGGAGGAGATGGATATGCAGTTGGTGGTGGTGGACCAAATTATGCGACTGGTGGCGGAGGCGGTGCTGGTGCTGTTGGAGCAGATGGTACATCTTCTGCAGGTGGTGCTGGTGGTAATGGAACAGCATCTTCAATAACAGGTTCAGCAGTAACTTACGCTGGCGGTGGCGGTGGTTCTTGCTATTCAGATGGCGGTGGCCCATCTGGTGCTGGTGGTTCTGGCGGTGGCGGAGCTGGTGGTGGTTCTGGAGCCGATCCTATTGATGGAACAGTAAATCTTGGTGGTGGTGGTGGAGGTGCTTCTGGAAGTGGTGCAAAAGCTGGTGGTAATGGAGGAACTGGAGTTGTAATTATAAGAGTTTTAACTTCAGATTATACAGGAACTACAACAGGTTCTCCAACTGTTACAACAGATGGAAGTCACAAAGTTATTAAATTTACAGGAGATGGGAGTTACACAGCATAATGGCATATTTTGCAAAAATAGGATTAAACAACAAAGTTATATCAGTTCATTCAGTTCACGATAATGAATTAAAAGATTCTAATGGTGTAGAACAAGAAAATATTGGAATAGAATTTTTAACAAATTTACACGGATGGGCTATTTGGAAACAAACATCTTACAATAATAACATTAGAAAAAATTTTGCAGGAATAGGATTTACATATGATGAAGATAGAGATGCTTTTATTCCACCTAAACCTTATACATCTTGGACATTAAACGAAACAACTTGTCTTTGGGATCCTCCTGTTGCAAGACCAACTTCAGGAAGATATACTTGGAATGAAGAAACACAACAATGGGATAATTTAGATGAGTAGTATAATTAAAGTAAATACAGTTCAGGATACAGACGGTAATAATATTATTAACGAAAACGCTAATACTATTACTATCGGAGCTTCTGGTGATACAATATCAATTCCTGCTGGCGCAACTTTAGCTAACAGTGGTACTGCTACAGGATTTGCAAGTATTGCTTGGCAATCTTCTATTGTAACAGCCGCTACTTTAACAGCTGTAGCAGGTAGAGGTTATTGGATAGATACTAGTTCTAATGCTTGTACAATAACTTTACCCGGTTCTGCTTCAGTAGGAGATCAAATAATTTTTACTGACTATGCAAGAAATTGGGGAACAAATGCAGTTACTATAAATCAAAATTCTTTAAAATTTCAAGGAAACGCAACCCCTAATCCTGTTTATAACACAAATGGTCAATCAGTAGATATAGTTTATTCAGGTGCAACTAAAGGTTGGATTCCTAATTCAGACGATGATGTTACTTTTGAAACTGTACAATTTACTGGAACAGCAGATTTTTTAGTTATTGCTGGAGGAGGAAGTGGTGGTTGGGATGGAGCAAGTGGAGGAGGTGCTGGTGGTTATAGAGCATCTTATAACTCTGAAGCTTCTGGTGGAGGTGGTTCATCAGAATCAAGTTTAACACTTACTCAAGGAACAACATATACAATTACAGTAGGTGCTGGCGGAGCAGCGCCTTCAAGCCAGCCCGGTACTGATGGAGCAGATTCATCAATTTCTGGTTCTGATATCACAGATATAACTACTGTCGGTGGTGGTGGAGGAGTAGCTGGTAGTTTAACAGGAAGAACTGGGGGTTCAGGTGCTGGAGGTGGAGGTTCAGGTGGTGGTAATGCAGGTGGTGCTGGTACTGCTAATCAAGGTTTTGCTGGAGGTCCTAGTGTAGATGATGGTTCACCAGGAGAAGATGCTGGTGGCGGTGGAGGTGCTGGAGAAGTTGGAAATACTAATGGTGGTGTTTCAGGTGGAGATGGAGTTGCATCTACAATAACAGGCTCATCTGTTACAAGAGGTGGCGGTGGTGGAGGAAATGATTATAGTAATGATGGTACTAATCCAGGTGGAGCTGGTGGAGGAGGAAGTGGTGGAACAACTGCACCTGCAGGTAATCCTGTTGCTGGAACTGCTAATACTGGCGGTGGTGGTGGAGGAGGCTCTGGTAACCCAGGTTATCAAGCTGGTGGTGCTGGAGGAAGTGGTGTAGTTATTTTAAGAGTTCCGACAGCAGAATATTCTGGAACAACAAGTGGGTCTCCTACAGTTACAACAGATGGAACAGATACAATATTAACATTTACTGCAACAGGGAGTTACACACCATAATGGCACATTTTGCAAAATTAGGAAAAGGAAATATAGTTGAACAAGTTGTAGTAGTATCTAATGATGTTGCAACAACAGAACAAGCTGGTATGGATTTTTTAAATAATCTTTATGGATCAAGAGATGTTTGGAAACAAACTTCTTATAATACTTTTGGAGGACAACATAAATTAAGTGGCACTCCTTTTAGAAAAAATTATGCAAGTGTTGGTTGCACATACGATCAAACTAGAGATGCTTTCATTGAACCTAAACCTTATAATAGCTGGATATTAAACGAAACTACTTGTATTTGGGAAGCACCAGTTGTTAGACCTGAATTAACAGAACAACAACTTCAAGATGGAAGTAAATATGTTTGGAACGAAGAAAACCAAACGTGGGACTTTGTTGACAATTCCTAGAAAATAACATATTATAATTTTCATAAGGTGGTATGAAAAGAGATTTAAAAATTATCAATAATTTTTTAGATAAAGATTTTTTTGAAAAATTAAAAACACTCATTATAAAATCAGAATTCCCTTGGTTTAAAAGACAAACTATGGTTGCTGGTACAACAAATAATTTAGGGTATTTTACTCATTCTTTTTATAATAATCATAAGGTAACTTCCGAAAGATATTATGAGTTTATATTACCTATTTTAAATAAACTAAATTCAAAAGCCACTGTAACAGCAAGAGCAAATCTAGCTCCATCTGTTTTTTACAAAGAAAAATCTTGTGCTTTTCATACAGATCAAAAATTTAATTGTAAAATAGCTATATTGTATTTAAACACTTGTGACGGTGGAACAGAATTTAAAATTAAAGATAAGATTCATTTTGTTAAATCAGAAGAAAACAAAATAGTGATATTCAACAGTGATATTGAGCATAGAGGAACAAAATCAAATGATTCTGATTTTAGATACTTAATTAATTTTAATTATTTTATTTAATGAAAAAAAACTTAAAAGATTACATAGTACATTTAGATAAATGTATTCCTAAAAAAATGTGTAATAAAATTATTAAAGAATTAAACAAAGATAAAAATTGGTATAGACACAATTGGACTGATTCTAAATCTTATAAAGAATATAGTGGTGAAGAAAAAGAACTATATATGAATAATACACCAAAATTAACTGATATAAAAAAATTATACGATTTAGTTTGGAAAGCAATAGAAAAATATATTGTAATAGAAAAATTAGGTGGAGAAGAATTTAAAGGTTGGGTTGGATTTAGTCAAATAAGATTTAACAGATACAATAAAAATCAAACAATGAAAAAACACGTAGATCACATTTATTCTTTATTTACAGGAGATAAAAGAGGCATTCCTGTTTTAAGTATTGTGTGTGTTTTAAATGATAATTATGAAGGTGGAGAATTTATTATGTTTGATGATTACGAAATCAAATTTAAGGCTGGAGATTTAATAATATTTCCATCTGTGTTTTTATATCCACATTTAGTTAAACCAGTTAAGAAAGGAACAAGATACTCATTTGTATCTTGGGTATATTAAATGACTAAACCTGTAATTCAAAATATTTTTCCAACACCTATTTATACAACAAAAATAAACAGAGGATTTACTAAACAAGAATTAAATTTTGTAAAAGAACAAAAAAAACATTGCATAAATAATGAAGGTAATATTAATACAAAAGATAATTATATATTAAATAGAAAAGAATTTAAAAACATAAAAAAGTTTTTAGATAAACATTGCAAAGATTATTTAGATACAATTATTTGTCCTAAAAATAATATAGAACTTTATATAACTCAATCGTGGTTAAATTATACAGAAGCAAATCAATATCATCATAGACACGAACATCCTAATTCAGTAGTGTCTGGGGTATTGTATTTTGATTCAGATGTAAAAAATGATAAAATTTTATTTACAGATTCAAAAGGTTACCAACAAATAAAACCAAAAATAGATGATACAAAATGGAATTTATGGAACTCTGGTACTTGGTTTTTCCCTGTAGAAACAGGTAATTTATTTATGTTTCCATCATCAACTACTCATCAAGTAGAAACCAAACAAGGTAATAATACTAGAATAAGTCTAGCTTTTAATACTTTCTATAAAGGATCTGTAGGATCTAATACCGCATTAACAGAGTTGATATTGTGAAATTAAAAATTAAAGTTATAGATAATTTTTTAAATAAAGAATTTTTTTTACAGTTAAAAGATTTAATATTAGGAGAACATTTTTCTTGGTTTTTTAATGATTACAAAGTTTATAAAAATGATGATGATTTTCAATTTACCCATACAGTTATAAAAGAAAGTAAAACTACAAGTACTTTTATAAAATATATAAATCCCATTTTAAGTAATTTAAAAGCTAAAAAAACCATACAAGTTAAATTAAATTTACAAACTAAAAAAAATAAAATATATAATCATATTTTTCATACGGATATACCTGACGTTACTACTGCTATTCTTTATATAAATACTAATAATGGTAAAACTATATTTAAAAATGGAGAGGAAGTCTCATCTGTTGAAAACAGAATGATTATATTTGATTCTAATTTAGAGCATACAGGAACAAGCCATACAGATACAAAAAGGCGAGTTTTAATTAATTTTAATTATATTTGATACTATAGATTTATAGTGTATAATCTTTAGATGGAGACAGGGCACCACCACATACCCCCTGTCTCCTTTTAAGGATTATTTATGAGTTTAGGATTTGACGCAATTGCAGCATTACCATTCGCTACATCAGGACCCGATTCAGATGTAGCTGTAGTAGTAACAGGTAATAGTTTATCTATTACAATTGGTAGTGTAGGTATTATTGCAGACGCTGTAACAGAAAATTTAACAGCAAATCAAGTTACATTAGGTACAGGAACTTTAACTATTACAGCTGATGCTAATCACACAGTTACAGGAAATGCTGTATCTTTAGGCATAGGTGCATTTACAGTTAATATAGATACTAACGTAACACCTTCTGGAAACTCGTTGACCTTGGCTACAGGAAATGTTACAATAACTGCTGACGCAAATGTAAGTCCTACAGGTTCTAGCTTATCATTAAATACAGTAGAACCAGGAGTTATTACGTGGAACGATATAATACCAGGAGCAACAATGGTTTGGACACCAATAAAACCGTACTAATATGGCATCAACTTATTCAACAGATTTATCATTAGAACTCGTAACGACAGGTGAAAAAGCCGGTCTATGGGGAACTATTACAAATACTAATTTACAATTATTACAAACAGCAGCATCGGGTTATGTAGAAGTAACTTTAAGTTCTGGTACTACTACATTAGATTTATCAGACGGTTCAGCAACTGCAAATGGTAAAAACCTTTACATAAAAGTTACAGGTACTTTATCAGGTAATGCTAGTTTAGCGATGCCTGCATCAACAACAGGTGGTAATGCAAACAGAGTATTTTTTGTAGAAGACGGAACGACTAGAGGAACAGCAGCACAAAGTTTTACAGTAACTTTACTTACAACAGGTCAAGCTGGAGCTACTCAAGTCCCTCTTCCGGAAGGTGCAACAGCTTTAGTTTATTCTAGAGGTAGTGTACCAGCAACAACATTAGGTATGTTACAAAAAGGAATGACGTCTGTAACTGCAGCAAGTAAAACTACATACACAGCAGTAGCTGGTGATCAAATCGTAGTAGATACAGTTGCTAACCCAGTTACAATTACACTACCAAGTTCACCTGCAGTCGGTGATGAAGTAACAATTATGGATGGTTCAGCATCAAATGGTTTTGCAACAAACAATTGTATTATAGATAGAGGTGGTTCTAATATAGAAGGTGCCGCTGCTAACGATACTCTTGCTACTAATAATCAATGTGTAACTCTTATTTATGCTAATGCCACAAAAGGTTGGCTATATAAATCAACAAATCAATAGGAGTAATTAATGCTTACGAAAATTAAGTTTGCTCCTGGAATCGACAAACAAGATACAGCAGTTGGAGCAGAAGGTCGTTGGGTTGATTCAGACAATGTTAGATTTAGATATGGACTACCAGAAAAAGTTGGTGGTTGGCAGTCATTACTTACAGATACATTAGTAGGTGTAGCTAGAAAACAACACGCATTTGTTGACCAAGATGGTAATAGATATGTTGCAATCGGTACAGATAAATTTTTAATTGTATATTTTGAAGGTCAGTTTTTTGATGTAACTCCTTTAGCAACTACTATTTCAGCAGCTACATTTACTTTTAATGGCTCTACAACAATTACAATCACAACATCAGCTGCACACAATTTAGAAGATGGTGACATTGTTTTATTTGACAGTGTAACTTTACCAGGTGGTACAGGATTAAGTGCATCAGATTTTGAAGATAAACTATTTCAAGTCGTAACAACTCCTACAGCAAACACTTTTACTATAACTTTTACAAGTTCAGGTTCTGCAGCGTCTGGTGGTAGTGTAGATATAAAACCTTACGAAAGAGTGGGTCCTGCTGCACAAACTTATGGTTATGGTTTTGGTATTAGTCAATACGGTGGTACAGTTCAAGGTGCACAAACAACAACTTTAAATGGTGCACTTCTTGCAGACACAGCAGGTACAGGTGGATCGGGGACCGCGGTTACAGTTGTTAGCACAACAAACTTTCCTTCGGCAGGAACTATTGCAATAGCTAACGAATTAATTACATACACATCAAAAAGTTCAACACAATTTTTAGGTATTACTAGAGGTGCCAAAGGTACAGCGACTACTGGTACATCCAATGGTCAAGCTCACTCAACAGCAGCAACAGTTACAAATGCTACAGAATTTTCAGGATGGGGAGATGCTGTTGATGCAGCTACAGTTACTCTTGAACCAGGACTTTGGTCATTAAGTAATTTTGGTGATGTATTAGTTGCAACTATTGCTAATGGTAAAACTTTTACTTGGGACTCTTCTATTGCAGCAAGATTATCTACAAGAGCTTCTACAACTACATCAGGATTTCAAACTACAAATAATCCAACAGCTACAAGGGTTACACTTATTTCACCAACAACACGTCACTTAATTCATTTTGGAACTGAAACAACTATTGGTACACCTACCACACAAGATGATATGTTTATAAGATTTTCTGAAGATGAAAATATAAATGGATATACACCAGAAGCAACTAACACAGCAGGTACACAGAGAATACAAGACGGTACAAAAATTGTAGGAGCTTTAGTTGCAAAAGAAAATATTCTAGTATGGACCGATAACGCATTGTACACAATGAAATTTGTTGGTGCACCATTTACATTTGGCTTTGAACAAGTTGGTACAAACTGTGGATTGATTGGTAAGAATGCAGCTATTGAAATTGATGGTGTTGCATACTGGATGGGTAACAATGGTTTCTTCTCTTTTGATGGTACGGTTAATACACTGCCTTGTAGTGTTGAAGATTATATTTATGACGATGTTGATACAACAAAAGGCCAACAAGTTTGTGCTGGTATCAATAACCTATTTACAGAAGTAACTTGGTGGTATCCAACAGCTGGATCTGATTTTAATAATAGATATGTAGTTTATAACTACGGTCAAAATAATGCACAACTACCTATGGGTAATTGGTACACAGGTACAAACACTAATTCTATAAGAACAACTTGGATTGATTCACTAGTATACCCTAGACCTTATGCAACAGCTTTTAATAGTTCTAACACAGGAACATTTCCTGCAATTATAGGTGAAACAGGTTTAGGTCAAAGCGTATTGTTTGAACACGAGTCGGGGACCGATCAAGTAAATCCAGATGGTAGTGTAACCGCATTAACATCTTTTATACAATCATTTAGTTTTTCTTTACAACCCGATCAAGCAGAAGTATTTTTAGCTATGAGAAGATTTTTACCAAACTTTAAAGTGTTGACAGGTAACAACCAAGTCACACTATCTATAAAAGATTTTCCTGCACAAGATGATGAACAAACTACATTAAGTCCTTTTACAATTACTTCATCAACTTTAAAAGTTGACACAAGGGCCAGAGGTAGATATGCAAATATAAAAATAG
>WLWH01001604.1_pt1 | contig 14395 bp, 36 predicted proteins | sample 6712741 | NCBI WGS metagenome assembly WLWH01 (sample SAMN12718694, study PRJNA515312) | sponge metagenome | isolation source: marine sponge | host: Mycale hentscheli | place: New Zealand: South Island, Marlborough, Capsize Point | collected 2003-05-01 | reverse complement strand
AAGAGCATTATTACTTTGACTACGATAAATTTTATGAAGAGATAAAAAGAAATGAATGGACAAAAGACAGACCAAGAACTGCAACTTTAATTAAGAGTCATTTCAAAGCTGAGTTTGGATTTCAAAAGAGATTTCCAAAAGGGGATAGTGAGAAATCATTTCCGCCAGTCAGGTGTATAAAAATGCCTGCTGATGATTTAATGAAAGAAGAAATACCAGAGGAAAAAATAGAAATAGAAGATAAACAAAATATTGTCTAATGAAAAAGCCTATTAAGATATATGGCCCACCTGGGACAGGTAAAACTTTTAGATTAATTAGAAGAGTTAATGCTTATGTTAGAACAGGTACACCTTATCATAAGATAGGTTACTTTGCTTTTACAAAGAAAGCTGCAAAAGAAGCTAGAAATAGAATTGGTGTAGATGAAAAACAAGTTCCATATTTTCAAACACTTCATGCATTTTGTTTTCACTTATTGAATTTAAATGAGAGTGCTATTATTCAACCTCATCACTATGAAGCTTTAGGTAAGAAATTAAATGTAAGAGTTAACTTTAATGATAAATACAATGATGAACAAACACATTTCTTAACTTGTAACAATCCTTATTTTCAAATGATAGGTAAAGCTATTAACAAAGATATAACTATAAGAGAAGAGTTTGATCTTAATGAACACGATAGAAAAGATATTGATTGGCATACTTTAAATCATATTCATATAAACCTACAAGAGTACAAAAAGAAAATGCACCTATTAGATTTCAATGATTTAATTAAAAAAGTTATAAACTCGGGTAAGATTCCTAAACTAAAAGCTATCTTTATTGATGAAGCACAAGACTTGTCTCCATTACAATGGCAACTGTATGATAAGTTAAGAGAGAATTGTGATGACATGTATTTAGCTGGCGATGACGACCAAGCTATATTCGCTTGGGCTGGAGCTGACGTTAATAGGTTTATAAAAGAACCTGCAAATGAACGTGTTTTAAGATATTCGAGAAGAGTATCAAGAGCAGTGCAGGAACAATCTCAAATAGCAGTGGGTCGTATATCAGGCATCAGGAAACACAAAGAATACCTGCCCAGGGCGCAAAAGGGCTTTGCGTCTCACATCAATAATTTAGGACAAGTAGATCTTACAAAAGGTAAGTGGTTAATATTAACAAGAACCAAAAGCAATTTGTTAGACATAATGAAAGAACTTAAAAATAAAAATATTTATTACCAAAGTAACAAAGGTAAAAGTTTTAATGTAGGTATTTATAATGGAGCAATGGCTTATACTAAATGGATAAGAGAAGGTAAGTTGGAAGAAAAAGAAATCAATGATGTCAGAGAATATATTCCCAATGGTAATTGGGATCCTGAAAAAAATTGGTATGATATATTCGTAGCTGATCAGAAGGAAATACTTTATATTCGAAATATAATTTCTGGGGGTGAAAAACTTTATGAAAATGCAAGGATATGGTTGTCAACTATTCATGCAATAAAAGGTGGTGAAGAAGATAACGTAATACTATCTTTACATCAGGGAGCTAAAGTACAAAAAAGTATTCGCCTAAGTGTTGACAAACAAGATGAAGAGCATAGAGTGTGGTATGTCGGCATTACAAGGGCAAGAAATAATTTATATAAACTGAAAGCTAAAAAGAAAATAAAGGAGTATCAACTATGACACATAAAGATATATTTGAGGAATCTTTTCCACAATACACCCAGGTAGGCGGGAATCACTACACTAAGTTTCCAATACAGCCCTACGAATTTATTTCAAAGAATGATCTTTCATTCTTTCAAGGAAACGTTGTAAAGTACGTTTGTAGGTACCAGAGAAAAGGAGGTGCTGAAGATCTTAAAAAGATTGTACATTACTGTCAATTAGAAATGTTAAAAATGAATGATCTGAAAAAGAAAAAATAATGCCTAACAGAAATTTAGAATCAAAAAATATTACTATAAACAAACATAAGTTTCGTTTAGAAATTTATAATAAATTAGTTGATTGGGAAATATTTCCTCACACTTATGATGCAGCTTTGTATGCATTCAGTAATAAAAATAAATTAAATAAGTTAGTAGAAAAGAAATACATATTACAAAAATGATTAATAAAATAAAAGATTTTTTAATTGTAAAAGATGATTTCTTCAAACCTGAAGTTTATCAAGAAATCTTAAAAGATATATCAACATTAAAATTTCAAAATAGATATAATGTGGTAGATGAAAAAGATGATAGATTACATAATGTATATCAAAAAATATATTTTAATGTAGATTTAAATAACGATCATTTTGCTGTTAAAGAAGTTCATCAACAACTAACTAGTTATGGATTAAATATAGGAAATCCTAATTCTTCTTATTTTTTAAGTTCAAAGCATGAAGAAATAACTCCTCACAATGATGCGTGTGATGTAAATTGTTTAGTTTATTTAAAAGGAAAAGAAATTGTAAATAGTGGAACTGGGTTTTTTGAAAAAAAAGAAGATGAATCATTAGTATTAAATAGACACATAGGTTTTAAAGAAAATAGAGCTATAATTTTTGACTCTAAAATATATCATACCTCTCTACAGTTTAATGATGATGCAGGTTCAAGATTTGTAATGGCAAACTTTATTGATTATAAAATATGAAAATACCAAAATACTTAACACAAACCGAATGGGTACAGCCCACTGAATACCCTGATTTAAGAGATTATGATGAGATTGCAATCGACTTAGAAACAAGAGATCCTGATTTAAAATCAAAAGGATCCGGTGCTGTTACTGGTAATGGTGAAGTTGTGGGTATTGCTGTCGCTACGTTTAATGATAAATGGTATTTTCCTATTGCGCATGGTGAAGGACCAAACATGAATAGAGCTAAAACTTTAGAATGGTTTAAAGATATTTGTGAATGTTCTGCTACAAAAATATTTCATAACGCAATGTATGACGTATGTTGGATACGTAATTTAGGTATAAAAATCAATGGTTTAATCGTAGATACAATGATTGCGTGTTCTGTTTTAGATGAGAATAGATTTGCATACACACTAAATGCTTTGTCATGGTTTTATCTTAACGAAGGTAAGAATGAAAAAGCTTTGAACGAAGCTGCAAAGTCTAGAGGACTAGATCCGAAAGCAGAAATGTGGAAATTACCTGCAAGTGAAGTAGGAGCTTATGCTGAAAAAGATGCTGACCTAACTTTTAAACTTTGGCAGTATGTAAAAAAATTATTACAAGAAGAAGACTGTGAAGATATATTTAATTTAGAGACTGATCTTTTCCCTTGTTTAGTCGATATGCGTTTCCTAGGGGTTCGGGTAGACGTGACAAGAGCGAATCAATTAAAAAAAGAATTAACAACACAAGAAGAAAGACTGATCCACAAAATAAAAATAGAGACAGGAGTAGAAACTCAAATATGGGCTGCACGTAGTATCCAAAAAGTTTTTGAACATTTAAAATTACCTTTTGAGAAAACAGAAAAAACTGGTGCACCTTCATTTACAAAAAACTTCCTTTCTAATCATGAGCATCCTATAATTCAAATGATAGCAGAAGCTAGAAAAATAAACAAGGTCAATACAACATTCATTGATACAATTTTAAAACATGAGCACAAAGGTAGAATCCATGCGGAAATAAATCAAATTAGATCTGATGATGGTGGTACAGTTACAGGTAGATTTAGTTACTCTAATCCTAACCTACAACAAATTCCAGCTAAAGATCCAAACACAGGACCACTAATAAGAAGTTTATTCTTACCTGAAGAAGGTTGCAAGTGGGGTACGTTTGACTACTCGCAACAGGAGCCAAGATTAGTTACAGAGTACGCGTTAAGATTTGGATTAGCTTCAGTTAATAAAATTGCAGACGCTTATGATAATGATCCAAAAGCAGACTTTCACCAAACTGTTGCAGACATGGCCAAGATTCCAAGAAGTCAGGCTAAGGTAATTAACCTTGGTTTGTTTTATGGTATGGGTAAAGCTAAACTAGAAGCAGAGTTGGGTGTATCTAAAGATAAAGCTAAAGAATTATTTGATACCTATCATGCTAAAGTTCCTTTTGTAAAACAATTAACAAATCACTTAATGAGTGCTGCTCAGAAACAAGGCAAGATAAAAACTATTTTAAATAGAAAATGTAGGTTTCCAAAATACGAACCGATACTAAAAGGCAGTGACTGGGGTAGGTTTGTACCTGCACAAGATCATGAAAGAATGTTAGAGCTTCAAGCAATGGGACCAAACGAATTAGATGAGGAAGGAAACATTGTTAAAGACAAAGATGGTAATCCTAAAAAAAATTACTGGCACGAGAATGGTCATCGTAGAGCTTTTACTTACAAAGCATTAAATAAATTAATTCAAGGTAGTGCAGCTGACATGACTAAGAAAGCTATGATAGAACTTTATAAGGAGGGTATTACACCGCATATACAGATACATGATGAACTTGATATATCTGTTACAAATGATGAAGAAGCTGCAAAAATAAAAGATATAATGGAAAATGCAGTTGACTTACAAATACCCAATAAGGTAGACTATGAATCTGGACCAAATTGGGGTAGTATAAAGTGATAAATTATGGCTTATTTAAATGCGGACATACCACCAATTTATTGTAAAATACGGAAGGAGTATCTTTATGACCTGGAAAAACATCAAGGAGAGTCTGTTGACTGCTGCATCTTTAGTGTGGTCTCTATTACAGATCGCGCTCTCTTATTTAACATTATGCTACCAAATGGTGCATGCTTTTGGCGTTTACCTATATCAGCGTTTTTTCAAGAAAAATTTGACAGAAAAGACGTATCAGATATCCCAATCGACAATCTTCAATTATGGAATTGCTTTAGTTATTATCCTAGTGTTCATTGCTTTAGTTTTTTAAGAGGCAAACGAGGTAAATACTTTGGTAAAGATAAAATAAATTATCCATTTGAATATTTATTTACTATTGACTGGGGACACCCAGATAGTAATATACTAGATACTGAGCATTCTGAGATTCCTGCGGAACATAAGTGTGCTCACATACTTGCTTTAGATAATGGCAACTATGCAGCGCAACCCAATAATAGAATATTGTGGGATGCCCCAAATTACACTACTGATAGAGAAGTGCCTGATTACAGCGTCCAAACTACAAAATGGAATGTAGAGAATAAAGATTGGTTGACTGAAGATAGTAATAAAATGTTTTATACAACAGAGGATAAAAAATGAGTTTAAATATATGTATGGATTGTAACTTTGAGAAAAAAAAGTGTCAGTGCATTGTTGAAAAAATTATAGTTAAAATCTCTTGGTGGAAAAGAATTTTAAATTGGTTTAGATAATGAATCTAGTAGATTTATTAAAAAAGAATATAGTAATGGTTCCGGTTGTGGCGTCAGTCCTAGTCGGAACTTTTACTGGTGTTCGTTATATTGTAAATCTTACTGACACTATTAATCAAAACGAATTAAGACTTACTAATCTTGAAAGAGACGTGGGTGTATTAGAAAAAAATATTACAGATATTAACACAAGACTATCTTCTGCTGAAGCAACATGGCAGATGGCAGAAAATTTATATAGACAATTAGCTGATCAAGTAAGGGAACACAGCTACGATATAAAAGATTTAAACAGGGAAATTAACTATTAAGGATTTATGCAACATGGAGATCGCCAGGATGAATTATTATTTTACAGGTGCATTAATTATTTTATTTGTGTTGTTATGTTTTATGAAACCTGCACATCCTAGAAATGAGTATCTTAATAACGGTACTAATACTTGCAGCACTGGTGACCTTAGCTTATCAGTTGAACAAAGAGATTCGGAATACCGTCATAGGCATTTTAACTCCGATAATAACTATACTAATCCTTCTGATGATAGATCTTTACGTTTAACTTGGAGACACTATTTAGGTTCAGCTTGCACTGATGAATTTAAAGCTGTTCAACAAGAAAATATGGAACTGAAACAGCAGCTAGAATTGATGAAAATGTGTGGAAAAGTCAATAAAAACCCCACTTTAGCTAATAATCCTAACTTCAAATTGTTAGTTTCTAAATGTTCTGGTATAGTTATTCCTGATGATAAGATTATTAAACCTGAAGGAAGTTATTGGGACTCAATTAAAGATGATTATAAAAAAGAAAATCCTGATATCAAACTTATGGGTGATAAGTTTATAGGACCAAAAGATGAGCAATAAACCATTAAACATATCTGAGTCAGCTGCTGTGCAAATGCCGATGAAAACCGTAGCCTCTCTAATAATTTTAGTTGGAATGGGTGTACTCGGATATACGGAACTGACTGCAAGATTGGTATCGTTAGAGACATCACGTGAGTTGTTTGAAAATGATTTGTTAAAGAAAAGTGAACAAGTGCCCACGGACCAGGAACAACATTTTTTAATTGAGGATTTATACAAGACCGTAGAAAAAATGGAAGAGACTCAAGAAATGAATATGACTAACAAAGTAAACATAGAATTTTTAAGAGAACAATTAGATAAAGCATTAGAAGATATTGAAGCATTAAAAGATAAGGTACGAGAAAACGGTAAGGCTTACTAATGACAGAGTTAATTATAGCCTTACTTATGATTGTACACGGAGAGATCAAAGAAGCCCGTATACAACCAACAATGTCTGATTGTTTAAAAGGTAAAAGGATTGCTAAACGTGCATCTAAGTCACACATAAAATACCAATGTATTAAATCAAAAGCAGAATTAGAGAAAAATATAGATGGATCTTTGTCGATAAAAAAGTTAATATTAGAGTAATGAAAGTATCAGCAGAAATAGTTAACGGTAAATGTCCAACGTGTGAAGAGTACACAATGTTGGTGGGACTTACATCTGAGTTATATAGATGTATGAATTGTGGTTCTGATTTAGAGCAACATGTTAATGGTAAAATAGTTTACTTACCTCACATTACAAGAACTCCTGACTCTACGCCTTTTGTAAAAGAATGGAAAGATGGCTAAAAAATTTAAATCGTTTCAAACAAGGGATAAACCTAAAAAAAGAGGTGCACGTCAACACAAGAAAAATAAAAATAAGCAGGAAAAACGTCAAAAAAAACAGACTCGTTACAAAGGCCAGGGTTGACAAGCGTCCTCTAATATCCTATATAGAAAGAATGAAAGGAAAAAATATGAAGACAGTAACAATAAATGTTAATGGTGCATCACAAAGTCAGTGGTCTACTTTTTTATTAGAACTTAATCTAATGAAAAAAGCCTGGAAAAGATATGGTGTTGATGCAGAACTAAAAGCAAAAAGTTTAACTAAAATAATAAATTTAGGTACAACTTATGGTGAAGCGAACAGAAGACTTAGACAAGATAGCGAACGAGTACAACAAAACAAAAGATAAATATTTATACGATCTTTGGTTTGAGAAAGTAAAGGAGTGGGCAAATGGACCTCATAATATTGAACGATGGAATATATCAGTTAGTTCCATTAACAAAGCAGATGATGGAACATATGTCATTAGTGGCAAACGAATTAGATCTATTTGATCTGTGTGATATTGTAAAACTAAAACTTACAACATATTACGACTACCCTATTAATGCTCATGTCATGGATGATGGCAGTGGACATTTTTATGGTTGTGTACAAAATTGAACTGAAAGCTCAAGGGCGTCCAAATCTTGCCAATGGCATTTCCCTGTACGTTAGCGATGACCGCAAGGTAGCAACCTGGAGTTTGCTCAACTGTGAGTACGTGCACGGAAAGCAGTTGGGTTGAAATGAATTAAACAGACCTATCCCTAAAGAGGGGAAATATTGTGGGATAGGTTCTTGGTGAGAAGATTTAAACCCACTATCATTTATTAACTATATAGTCAAATTGTATTTTCTGGGGTGCAATAAAACTTAATAAACATGTTATATTTATTGACATCTTCTTTACCCATTTCTTGCATTTTATTTTTAGATTCTTCATACCCATATATTAAGCAATCATATTGACTATCGAATGTAGTAGGCCACGGATAGGGTTCTAAACAAGTATTAGCTACTTGAGAACAAATAAGTAAAGTTAAAACTATTTTTGTCATTGACAATCCTATAAAATACACTATATATTAATTTTAATATGAAAGGAAACAACATGACAGACATGAGTAAATACAAAAATGTTTCTCTAACAAAAGAAACATACGCTACTTTAGATAAATTGTCCAAAGTTTTAGTACCTGATTTTCCAGGTGGAAAACTATCAATTGCTAAAACTATTCAATACATTGCAAACGAGAAAGCGAAGAAATTAAATGGCAAATTCAAAAAAAGTTAAACAAGTATACATATGTCCTACCTGTAAGGGTAATGGTTACGTAAAAGTCGCATGCATTATGGAGAAAGAAGATATGGTTCATCAATGTTGGGACTGTGATTCACAAGGAGAACTATATGAATATAATGAAGAAGGGTTTACGGTACATTAATGTTAAATGATTCCGGAATTGCTGATACTGACAAAGCTTATATTGCTGGATTGTTTGATGGAGAAGGATCTATACATTTTAAACGGGGTATAGAAAAAAAGAAAAGACACAATGGCGACGGTTATAGGTTATCTAATAGTTTAAGATTATCAATGGAGATAACCATGACTGATCGATCCGTTTTAGTGTGGGTGCACGAAGTGTTAGGAGTAGGTACTTTAACAGACAAGCCGCGGAAGGGTAAACGGGTTGACGGTACGCCGTATTTAAAACAATACAGATGGCGTTGTACATTTAGAGATGCTTTTTATGTGTGTTGTCTAATCTGGCCTTGGGCTCACACTAAATTACCTAAGATTCAACAGGTGATAGAACATTATGCAAGTCGAATTGAAAATGGTAAAATAATGAATGGTAAAGTAATAGATATTAACGAATATAGAAAAATTATGAGTTTAGAATGATAGGTTTATTTTTTGTAGGTATGGGTGCAACACTAATTATTGGATTGATCGCATGGTATATTGTAAATAAATTTGTAGTAAAAAAATGAAAATAAAATTTTATATATGGTTGATGGGTGTAGCAGGATCAATAAGTTCTTGGGCCTGGAGAGAACACGTAAAGATATTAAGATCTAGAAGACCTAGATTAAAAAAAGAAAGTTTTGATGATTTAGAATGATGAGTGATGAAGATATAAAGGAATATCATAATATAGGAAAGAAATTAGGTATGAAAAAAAGCAGTAAATACAGATATATGTCTGGACAAATGTACGAGCACCACGGAACACGGCTCTATGATTTTGGTGGAGAAAAATTACCATCGGTTACAACCATTTTAGGATTGACAAAAGACCAAAGTTTTATAAAGGACTGGCAACAAAAAGTAGGACATGAAAAAGCAGAACAAATTAAGAATCATAGTAGTAAACGGGGAACTTCCATGCATAAATTCTTGGAATGTCACGTCACAGGAGTTGGCTACGACGATCTATCACCCATTGGGGCGGAAGCTAAACCGATGTCTGAAAAAATTATTGAAGTGGGGTTATTACCCGTTGAAGAATATTATGGTTCGGAAGTTACGTTACACTATCCGGGGTTATACGCAGGTTCAACAGATCTTGTATGCTCACACAATGGCATGGAAACTATTGTTGACTTCAAGCAGGCCAATCGTCCGAAAAAGAAAGAATGGATCGAAGACTATTACCTTCAAATCGCAGCGTACGCCATGGCACACGACTACGTATACAAATCTCAAATTAGGCAGGGAGTTATCATGGTATGCACGCCTGACCTATATTATCAAGAATTTAAAATAGAAGGACCTGAATTAAGGCGCTATAAACATGAGTTTCTCAAAAGATTGGACATGTATCATGACCTAAAATTTGATGAAAAAGAAAAAACAACACCAATGAAAGCAGAAGATTTTAATGACAAAAAAGAATGAAACTTTAGGTACTAACTGGAGTTTACATTATAGAAATTTATATGAACCTAGAATTAAAAGGTTAACTGAAAGATATAGAGAATTGTATGATGAAAATCAAATGATGAAAAAACGATTAGAAGAATACGAAGGTAATAAGCGTATGGTTTTATATTATAATAAAAAGGAACTTAATAAATGAATTGTTGGCATTGCGGACATCAGTTGATATGGGGTGGTGACCACGATACCGAGGATAATGAGGATTATGATATAGTTAGTAATCTATCATGTCCTGAGTGTCATGCGGCTGTTGACGTGTGGCATCCATCAGAAAAACTAATAGAGGAGTATAGAAAGTATGAGAAAGATAAAACCAAATAATTTAGATAAGATAAATAGATTACAGTCGATGAAGAAACACCCTATCGGAGGAATAGGTAAAAGAGATTCACGTATAAATAAATTAATTAACAAACTATATAATAGAAAGGAGCAAACATGGGTATAATGAAAAGAAAAATGATGGAAGAAATGGAAAAGGAAGATGAAAGAGCAAGAGAACACAAAATACAAATGGTTAAAGATGGTGAAGCTGATGAAGATATATTCGATTTAACTAACAATATATGTCAAGGCGGTTGTGGAAATTATCTTACAGTTGTAGAAGATGGTTGGGGTATTTGTCTTGATTGTAGGATAGAGAAAAATGACTGATCAAACTAGATGGGGTATTGATCTCATTCATACGAAGAATAAGGCAATAAAAAGGCAGAGAGACATTGTAACAAGATCCTTGGCTGAAGTTGATAAGTTAGAGGAGCAATATATCGTAGAATTGATGATGGAGATTGAGGCAATATACGAGCGAAAGTATGGCGAAAATAAGGCAAAAGGTGTTGTTCTTTAGAACAATTCTAATGTATCAAGGTGCATGGAGCACGGACCATGGAACTGTGGAACTCTCATGGAACTTTTTTTTCGGCCTAGAAACCGCTATATATAAGAGATATTTAGACCAAAAGAGAAAAAGTTCCACGGTACCATCACTTTTTTTTCCACGGAACAAAAAAAGTGTTTTGGTCTAGAAGTAGTATATAGTAGAGATAAGTTATGCCTAAGAAAAGAAGAAAAGCTATCAACACTGAGACAACTCCTGATATACCTTTTCAGAAGGTTAGAGTGGAGTGGGTCGACTGTGTAAGTGACTCTGCCTGGGCTAGTGACAAAGAATTTGATAAAATGAAACTAGCTAAACCAGTTAATGAAGGTTGGTTGTATTCTAAAGATAAAAATTCAATTAAATTATTTGCATCTTATGACAAAGATGAAGATGGTATTACTTTTGGGGATCGGACGATGATTCCTCTTCCGTGGGTGAAGAAGATAACGAAGCTGTAGATGGGGTTACATTTATTAGAGATCCGTAGTCGTCTAAAATTTGTTTCATTTTTGCTTCTAGCTCTTGTTCTGACATGTCCTCTAATTTTCCTGTTTTTATTATTTTTCTATCTATGTATAATCCTGCTGCTTTTCCTCTGTTTGCTTCCGCGTTCACTGCTGAAGAGAATGACCCTTTTTTCAAAGCAGCCTCTCTGAGTCTTGCAAGTTCAGCCAGGTGTCCTTCGTAAGTCACTTCATGTTTTCTCAATCGTTCTTCTTTGAGTTCACCAATATATTTTACAACAAGTGGTGAGTATTTTGGATTAGTTAGTTCTGATCCTTCTCGCATTGCTCTATCCTTACTGTAACCAGCAGCGATAGCAGCTTCACGTTTAGTCATTGGTCCTTCTGGTCCACCGAATACTAAAAACTCAGCGAATCGTTGTTGCATTTCTGTTAATCTTTTTGGTACACCCATGTTGACAATTTAAGGGAACTATCCTATAATGTCAAGAATGAAAGTACATAAAAGTTCAGACGAGTTACAAGATATTATTGAAGGATATAAGACTTTAACTGAAACACAAAGACAAGAAATCTTTGAATTAAAAAAAATTGTATCTGAGAATGAAAAAAACAAAAATCTCTTGCAAGGTTATAAAAAAGTGATAGAGGATCTATCTATCAAGTTAAGAAAAAATTCATGAGAGTACAAGACTTGCAGTTGTTTCTAAGCAACTTTACGAAAGGTTCTGATGCAGTAAAGAACGCTGTCATCTACGTAGAGATAAATGGAAAACTACATGCTATTCGAAGAATGGAAGTACATGAAAATGCTACTCCAATCATTGGTCAGCCTGGTCATAGTGCACATAGATTGGTTATGAAAACTGAAAAACCATCTGCTCTAATCTTACCTGATAAGTTACAACGGGACTACTAAATTCCCTTGAAACCAGAGGCTAAATTTTATGCAAAAGTTAAAAAAACTATTAAAGATATTTCGTGGATTAGACTGGAAAATAATAGCTTACTTGGTACTCCCGATCTATTGGGGTATAATAATTCTGGGCACTTTTTCACTGTAGAATTAAAGGTCTGTAAGGGGAATAAAATAAGGTTCTCTCCACATCAAATTGCCTTTCATGTGAGGCATCCACACAACACCTTCATTATGGTCCAGGCCCTTGGTCCGAGTACCGTGAAACTTTTTCGTGGTTCACGAATCATGGAGCTTGAAGCTTGTGGCTTTAAGCTTGAACCTTTATGCTTGGGGCTTGAAGCTTGTGGCTTGTTGCTTGCTCAGCTGGGTAAAGATAAAACGGCTTAGCCTGCAGCCTCGAGTGCCCACCCCGTCCTCGACATTTTAACGGTGGAATTGACTGCAGGTTCCATGCCTGGGCGCGTTGCCCGATCAGTAACCTGATCATATTAATAATATATCCTGGATTGTCCTTCATGTCAAATGTTTTTTTAAAGCTTGGTGCTTGGTGCTTGAAGCTTGGCGCTTGGAGCCTGTGGCTCCTCTTGGTCAATGCATGCATTGACCAGCTTAGTTGAAGCTTGTTGCTTGAGGCCCGGACCAGGTGCACGCCTTCCAGCCTCCGTCGAGTCTCCTCGGCTAATGGCCTGATCCGATTTATTACGCTTGCGTAATTCTGTATAATATTTTGGGTGTTTAAATTCATGCATGTTAGTGTTTACCATATTCTATGTTCTTTACCAGCGGATCCCAACAAGCGCGACAGTCGCCGCATTCATTATTGTTATCAGGGGCTGGACAGCTTCGACTCTTCGTCGAGACTGTCGACGTATTGGCCCAGCTCTTCACTGGTCCCTGGTCAATCATCGGTGATGAGAATCTTACAACTAAGTTTGCTGGCGCCTTGTGCATATGGTCCTTGATCCACGCTTCACGGGTCGGCATCCAGTGTCTTTTGCTGGGTGTGAGCTTACACACTTCGAAAATCTTCTCGAGATGGTCCACGTCCTGGACGTCGCCGCTGTCGTGCCATCTAAAGACATCAGGCTTTTTTGAATTGATAAGCGTTGCCATTGCTTCAACCCATTGCGGGTGAGCTATTGCCTTCAGGCGCTTGTATTGCGCGGCTTGTACAACCGCGAAAACATAACAACCTTTTTCAGCATAACAGCCTGAGCATACTGAGTTAGGTATTAATTTTAATTTGTTGCCAGTCTTACATTCAGCAGCTGGTATACCAATTGCCCAGCCGGGCATCTTTGATGGTTTACTTAGCCCTCCAACCAGGGTCCATGCTTCTTTTGTATTCATGATCTTATTACCTCCACTGTCTGTTGGTTTTCTCTTCTCCACTCCTCCAGCTCTAGTTGATCATCAACCTTAGCTGTCAATGCTTCGATAAAATTATCGTCTGTTAATCTTGTTACTTTTTTAATTAGTGTAATTAGTTTTTGGTACATACTTCTTTCTCCTTTAGTTTATAGGATGTTATATTATTATAATTTAATCTTGTCAAGCTTGCGGCTTGTAGCTTGCAGCTTGAGGCTTGTTGCTTGTAGGTTGGCCCCTGCTCCTCGAGCCAGCGCCAGTGGTGCAGCAGGATCTGTATACTTTCAGATCCTGCTCTATTAGTCTTACTCATTGTCCTTCTCTTCAGGTTTATATTCCCATCTTTTCTTAGATGCCTCCTGGTCCAGCTTCACCATCCGGATGATCTCTTCCAGGGCAATAGCTATTCTTTTTAACTCTTCACTTGATTCACTCATATGTTTTATTCCTTTCTAAATTCATCCTACATTATCCTTGAGCCATTGTCAAGCGCTGCTTGCTGCTTGAGGCTTGAAGCTCAACTCTCTCCTTCTTTAGAATGATTTTTAGAATCATTCTAAAGTGGCTCTCGGTAGGTCTCACCCGAGATTATTCCTAACGCATCCTACTGCGCCTATTCCCTAAGGACTACAAAGACCAATGGGCCACAATTCATATAACCAGCTGCGCAATCCTGATCAGGGAAGCCAGCGCAACTGGTCCAAGTATCGACGCTACCCTTTCAGGTCACTGCTTAGGTCCAGGGAAATGCCATAGGCAAGATATGTACCCCTAACT
>WLWH01001603.1_pt1 | contig 14402 bp, 19 predicted proteins | sample 6712741 | NCBI WGS metagenome assembly WLWH01 (sample SAMN12718694, study PRJNA515312) | sponge metagenome | isolation source: marine sponge | host: Mycale hentscheli | place: New Zealand: South Island, Marlborough, Capsize Point | collected 2003-05-01 | reverse complement strand
TATACATAAATTGAATATCGACGCGTATAGTCGACGGCCTAGAGACGATATTCAAATAACTAGGAGGATAATAACATGGCAAACACTACGTTTTCAGGACCGGTCATTTCTAAAAATGGCTTTGTAACTACAGGTCCTGGTATGACTGTTAGCTTAACAGCTGACACAACTTTAACTGTAGCAACTCACGCTGGTAAAATGTTACTTACAAATGATGCAGATGGTAAATTTACTTTACCTTCAATCAATGTAAATAGTAATGGTGCAACAGCTGGTGATACAGATTTTAATAACTTAAATAACATCGGCGCAACTTTTAACTTTTTTGTTGAAACAGCTGCAACTGATATGGACATCTTAACGGACGGTACTGATAAATTTAAAGGTGCAATCTTAATTGGTGTAAACGACGGCGCTAAAAAAGCTTTCGTACCAGGTGCAACAAATGATGTTATAACTATGAATGGTTCTACAAAAGGTGGAATCGTTGGTAGCATAGTATCTTTCACTGCGATTGATACTGCTACATATTTGGTTCATAATTCTTTATTAATTGGATCAGGTACAATAGTAACACCATACGCAGACGCGTAATAAATTAACTCGAGGTGCCTGGTAATGCAGGCACCTTTTAAAAGGAGAAAAATATGGCAGACACAGTATTAAACACAACTGTATTCGACGGAGCAAAAAAACTAATCACTCACTACAACGTAGTTTCTGATTCTACAGGAAGCACAACTGCAATAGTTGATGTTTCTGCATTAACATCTAATAATGGTAAAACTTGCAAAACAGTAAGACTTAACAAAGTTAGTTTTAACGTTTCAGTAACAGCACCTGTAGATTCTATTAGAATGGTATGGGGTGGATCAAATGTAGTTTTTCAAACATTGAATGGTGAAATGGAATATGATTATTCTTCATTTGGTGGTTTAAAAAATAATAAAGCTAGTAGTTATGATGGAAATGTAAATCTTACTTTACCAGCTTGCACATCAGGAGATTCCGCTACAGTTGTTTGTGAATGGATTAAAGTCTACGAATAGGAGGCTAAATGGCTAACGCAACTTCGGGTACAACTACATTCGATAAAAATTTTTCTATTGATGAAATAGTAGAAGAAGCTTATGAAAGATTAAATCTTCAAGATGTTACTGGTTATCAATTAGTAGCAGCAAGAAGATCTTTGAATATAATGCTTCAAGAATGGGGTAATAGAGGTATTCATTATTGGGAAATATCAAATACAAATCTAGATTTAGTTCAAGGACAATCAGATTATAATTTTTTTAGATCTACTGGTGATGGAACTTCAGCTACTACAACTCCTACAAATGGTATTTATGGAATTTCTGATATTTTAGAAGCTCAATTAAGGAGTGGTTTTAATACTACAGATCAATCAGATAGCCCTATGACAAAAGTAGACAGGTCTACTTATGGAGCATTTTCAAATAAACTATCTCAAGGGGCACCTAATCAATATTGGATTGAAAGATTTATAGATAAAGTTACTATTCATATTTATCCAACACCAGATTCTACTAATGCATCAAAAAATATGCATTTTTATTTTATTAATAGAATTCAAGATGTAGGAAGTTATACTAATGCAACTGATCTACCTTTTAGATTTGTTCCATGTATGGTTTCAGGTTTAACATATTATCTTTCAATGAAGTATGCGCCACAATTAACTCAACAAATGAAATTAATTTATGAAGATGAATTTCAAAGAGCATTACAAGAAGATGGTTCAGCTTCAAGTACATATATTACACCTAAAGTTTATTACCCAGGAATATAATGGCAAATTACGCATCAGGAAAACACGCAAGAGCTATATCAGATAGGTCTGGAATGGAATTTCCTCATAATGAAATGGTCAGAGAATGGAATGGTGCCTTGGTTCATGTTTCAGAATTTGAACCTAAGCAACCTCAACTTGAACCAAAACCTCATGGTGCAGATGCTATTTCTTTACAACAAGTTAGGGTAGCTAGAACAGAACCAATCACAACTGTTATGCTACCACAAGATCCTTTTACAACTTACCAAGCAGGATCCGGTATTATAAATGTTTATTCACCAGGTCATGGTTTAACAAATGGTACAACTTATTTATTTAGAGGAGCGCCTACAACATCCCCTGGAACAGGCACTCCAACTAATCCTGTTTTTGCGTATGGCTCAATTCCTAACTTTGATGGAATTACAGGAGCACAAATAACTCAAGGGTCTGGATACGCTATTACAACAGGACTTTTTAAAAACGGACTAAGACTTTCTACTGATTACGCAATATCAAATTTCTTCTTCTTTACAGTTAATACAGATACTGCTACAACAGGAAATGTTAAAGGAGGAGGTTATGGTTGTTCAATAGGACCCATAACTATACAAGCATGATTAAAAAAATTATTAATTTTATTAAAAATATGTTCAAATGTGAAAGACAAGACCCACATCTTGAAATGTATGAAGAATTAAGATCTGACAAAGCAGAAAAAATACGTAAAAAGTATAAAGGAAATTTTGAATAATGGCGTACACTTTAGCAAACTTACAAGACGATATTAGAAATTATACTGAGGTAGATAGTTCAGTTTTATCTAATACTATTTTAACAACTATAATTAAAAATTCAGAAAATAGAATTTACAGAGAAGCTGATTCAGATGATAATAGGTTTTATGCAACATCAAACTTAGCATCTGGAAGTAGATATGTAACTATACCATCTGATTTAAGATTTATTAGATATGTGCAGTTAACAGATTCAAATGGAGATCAAACTTTTTTAGAAAAAAAAGATACAAGTTATATGGCTACTTTTTATGATACTCCAGGCACTGCATCTGGAATACCTAAGTATTATGCTAATTGGGACGCTAATTATTGGGTAGTAGCACCTACTCCAAATAGTACAAATTTAATTACATTAGCTTATACAAAACAGCCAGAAAGTATCACAACAACTACAGGTGTAACTCCACCAAGTACTAATGGAACTTATACATCTAATAAATATCAAGATTTACTTTTGTATGCTTGTCTGGTAGAAGCATATGGGTACTTGAAAGGTCCTGTAGATATGCTACAATACTATTCACAGGCATTTGAAAAAGCTTTACAATCGTACGCGATCGAACAACAAGGTCGTAGACGCCGAGACGAATACCAAGATGGTGTTATTCGAACTCCTATAAAATCACCATCACCATAAATAAATTAAGGAGACAATTAAATGGCAAATATAGTACCTGACTCTTTTAAAACAGATCTACTAAAATCCGTGTTTAGTTTTGACACATCAGGAAACAGTGGAACTTCTTTTAAACTTGCTTTATACACAGATATTTCTGGTTTCAGTACTTCTTCTACAGCATACACTACTACTAATGAAGTTTCTTCATCTGGTACAAGTTACACTGCAGGTGGAAACGCTTTAACTAATAATGGTGTAGCGATCGCAAGTAATATCGCATACGTTGACTTTGCAGACTTAACTTTTAGCTCTGTATCTTTAACAGCAGTAGGAGCACTGATTTATAAGAGTGGCGGATCCAATAATGCTGTACTAGTTTTAGACTTCGGTGGTTCAAAAACTGCAACTAACGGTGATTTCGTTATTCAGTTTCCAACTCCGTCTAGTTCTGCAGCTATTATTAGACTTGGCAACGCATAAGATTTTTTGGAGTAATAAATGACAGCATTTGTAATTAACGATAGGGTTAAGCAAACCACTACAACTACTGGCACAGGAACGATTGACTTAACTGGAACTGAAACTGGTTTTGAAACATTCGTTGCCGGTATCGGGGATGGTGTGCAAACTTATTATGCAATCGTGCATGATGGTACAGCTGACTTTGAAGTTGGTACTGGAACTGTAACGGATGCAGGGACAGATACGCTTTCAAGACAATCTGTTATTTCATCTTCTAATTCTGATGCGTTAGTAAATTTTGGTGCAGGTAGTAAAACTGTATTCTGTACATTGCCAGCTAAGAAAACTATTTCTCCAGTAATGGATGCAACACCTTTTGTTGTAACTCATGATTCAACTTTAAGTCTTAATCAAACAATAGACTCTGGAGTTTTAGCAGGACCAGTTACAATAACAGGGACATTAACTGTAACAGGGACATTGGTAACCGTATAATGAGTAAAATTGAAGTCAATCAAATAGACCCGCAATCAGGGACAACGTTAACTCTTGGAACTTCAGGAGACACGGTTGTCGTTCCTTCAGGCGTAAGTTTAGCTCCAGGTGGAGGATTAACTCTTACAGGAAACTTTGTTGTTGACGGTGGTACAATAAAATTAGACGGAAATTATCCTACTGGAACAAAAAACGTTGCTTTAGGAGATACAGCTTTAGATGACGGTAGTTTAAGTGGTGGTTGTAATACAGCAATAGGTCATGCTGCACTAACAGCTAACACATCAGGAGAATATAATACTGGTCTTGGTACTTGTTCCTTAACTGCTAATACTACAGGTGGTGCTAGTACATCAGTTGGTTATCAAAATATGGTGGCAAATACCACAGGTCACAGTAGTACTGCTATGGGTTACAGAGCCTTGTGTACTAATTCTACAGGTTGTTACAATACAGCTTTAGGTAGAGAATCTTTAGAAGAAAATACTACAGCTTGTTATAATGTAGCAGTAGGTTATCACTCACTACGTTGTAATCAAACAGGTGGAGCAAATACAGCAATAGGTGTAGGAGCATTATTAACAAATACAGCTAGTAATAATACAGCAGTTGGAAGAAGTGCTTTACTTTCTAACACTACAGGTCATTCCAATATAGGAATAGGTCAAGGTGCTTTAGGTGCTAATACAGAAGCAAATCAAAATACTGCAATTGGAACAGATGCTTTAAAGACATCAACAACAGCTGGTTCAAATACAGCAATTGGTCATGATGCTTTATGTGCAACTACTACAGGTGGTCAAAACAATGCTTTTGGTGATGGAACTATGGATTCAAATACTATAGGATGTAGAAATGTTGCCATGGGTAATGCTGCTATGGGTCAAAATACAGAGGGTATATGTAATGTTGCAATTGGGTATAGAGCTTTGATTTGTAATGTAACAGGAGATAGTAATACAGCAGTAGGTGCTAGTGCTTTAGATAAAAATACAGCTGGAGATAATACAGCAGTTGGTCATATATCTTTAGCTTGCAATACAACAGGTTCTTGTAATTCAGCATTAGGAACAGGTTCATTAACAGCAAATACTACAGGAGCAGAAAATACATCAATCGGTTCGGCTTCAATGTTAGGAAACACAGAAGGTGATGGAAATGTAGCAGTTGGTAGAAATGCTTTAAGGTGTAACACAACAGCTAATTCTAACACAGCAGTAGGAGTTACTGCTTTATGTACAAATTCAACAGGTGCTAATAATGTAGCAGTTGGAAGAACTGCTTTAGAAAAAAATGTAGCGACTGCTAATACAGCAGTTGGTTTTGCTTCTATGCGTTGTACTACAACAGGTTCAGCAAATGCTGCATTTGGTCAATGTGCTTTAAATGCTCTTACTACAGGTTCAAATAATATGGCAGTAGGATCAGAAGCAGCTCGTAAATTAACAACAGGTGGTGATAATATAGCTATGGGTAGGTCTGCAATGTTAGATGCTACAAATGCAAGTGGTAATGTTGCACTAGGAAATGAAGCAGTAGAAAATTTAACATCAGGTGGTAGCAACACAGGAGTTGGTAAACACGCTTTAAGAAATTTAACATCAGGTAGTAATAATATTGGAGTAGGTGTTTGTTCTGGTGCTGATGCTAGTATGATTAATATTACTACCGAAAGTAATAGATTTGTAGCTGGTCATAACGACATAACTAATTCTTATGTAAAAGTAGATTGGACAGTAACTTCAGATTTAAGAGATAAAACAGAAATTGGAGATGTACCTGTTGGTTTAGAATTTGTTAATCAAATGAAACCAGTTAGTTTTAAATTTAAAAAATCAAGAGAAAATCCAGAGCCACATGGTTTTAAAAAGTATGGATTTTTAGCACAAGACATACTTGAACTTGAAGGTTCTGAGAATGTTATTATAGATAATGAAAATGAAGAAAATTTAAAAGTAACAAATTCACATTTGATACCAGTATTAGTCAATGCAATTCAAGACTTGAAAAAAGAAATAGATTTGTTAAAAGAAGATAATAAAAAGAAATAATTATGAATACATATATCGTTGAAGGTGGCATTGGAAAATGCGTTGCCTTTTCAGCACTGTTACCAGAGTTGAGAAAAAAATCAGAGGTGCAAATATATACTCCGTATATAGATTGCTTTGCAAATAACCCAAATGTAAAGATGGCTTACGAGTCTACAATACCTTTACAAGATCCAAGGATCATGGCATCAGATAATATATATTATTGTGAACCTTACAAATCTAACTTTCAGTTTGGTAAACAACATATTATTGAAAGCTATTGTGAACATCATGGTGTTAAATACAATTCATCTATGAAACCTAAATTATATACAGACCAACATAAAGAGTCTGTTGATAAATGGTTAAAGGATAATGAGATAGGTAAATACATTATGATTCAATTTAGTGGTGGTCAAGCTAAATGGAATTATGGAGACAATGTTCAATATCAAAACATAAATCCAAATAGAAACTATCAACCGTTCTTAGCTCAACAAGTAGTTAATATGTTGTTGGAAGAATATAAAGATACAACTATTATAAACTGTGTCTTACCTAATGAACCACATTATCGAGGAACAATTAGATGTGATTTACATTTTTCACAGATCCATGAAATGTTAAAAGGTGCAGAAGGCTTTGTCAGTATAGATAGTTGTCTACAACACTTTTCAGCATCGGCTGAAAAACATGGTGTAGTTATTTGGGGATCAACTCGTTGGACCCAGTTTGGTTATTCTCACAATAAAAACCTGCATTTTCATATGGGTAAAAAGTGGGATGAGTCTAAATTTATTGATAGCGATCCAAGAAATAATATGGTAGATTGCAAAATAATCGTTGATCAATACAAAAAACTTGATAGAAGTAAAAACGTTGCATGTGCAACACAATAGGAGAAACATATGTCTGATACAAGAACAGCTGAAGAACTAGCTCAAGACTATACAGCAATGGGTCACTCTGTAGATTTAATCAATGGAATTATTGATGGATCAAGAATGGCTGGCGAAGAACAATCAGAAAAAAATGATTGTGTAAATAGAAATGTTGAACACTTAGAACTAATGATTGCAAAATCTGATTGGGGAAGTGAAGACATGACTGCTGCTAATAGTGCTGTTACTGCTGGTAAAAGTTACGTAGCGTAGACAGGAGCCTAAACAATGGCTTTTGGTATAAACGCTTTTGCACAAAGTGCATTCTCATCGCTAGTTAATAACGATAGTCAAGCGTTTGTAACTGGTATCACTCTTGCTATGCAAGAGGGTACAGGTACAGCTACTGGTAATGCTAATGTAAATGTCACTGGTATACTTCTTTCTATGCAAGAAGGTGACGCAACAGTCACTGGAAATGCTATAGTTAATGTAACTGGAATTAGTTTTGCAGCAACATTAGGAACACCAAATGTTGTTATATGGACACAAGTTCCAACTGGACCTATTCAAACATTTACACAAGTAAATACAGGTTCTGTGCAAACTTATACTGAAGTTAATACAGGAACTGCTCCTGCCGCGGGTTATAATCCAGTATCATAATAAATTGACACTGCTAAACAAATTTAATATCATACAAAAGTTTAAGGAATTTAAAATATGGCTAATACCACATCAACAAGTCTAAAGCTTACAGTTCAAGCAACAGGAGATAACTCTGGAACATGGGGCCAAATTACTAATACTAATCTACTTATATTAGAACAAGCTATTGGTGGTTATGATGCAGTTGGAATTACTTCAGGGGCAACTTTATCTTTTTCTAATGGAACACTTTCAAATGGTAAAAATCAAGTATTAAAATTAACCGGAACTATATCAGGAAACGTTAATGTAACAATACCTGATTCAATAGAAAAATCTTATATTGTAGATAATGCAACTACAGGGGCACACACCGTAACTTTTAAAACCAGTTCAGGGTCAGGTGTTACTTGGGCATCAACTGACAAAGGAACTAAAATAGTTTATTCAGATGGAACTAATGTAGTTGACACAGGTTTAACAGCAGGAATTACTTCTGTTGTTGCAGATACTTCTCCTCAACTAGGAGGAAATTTAGATGTTAATGGAAATGATATTGTTTCAACATCTAATGCAGATATAGATATAATTCCAAATGGAACAGGAGATGTTAATCTTGGTTCTGATACAGTTCAAATAGGAGATAATAATGCAGATGCGACTCTTACAACTCAAGGAACTGGTGATTTAATTTTAAACACAAACAATGGCACCAATGCAGGTAATATAACGTTAGCAGATGGTGCTAATGGAGATATTGCTTTTACTACAAATGGAACAGGTAAAGTTAAATTTAATGATGCAGCTTATAATCCAGAAGTTGCTTTAACAGATGCATCTACTATTTCTTGGGACTCTCAAGCAGCACCTGTTGCTAAAGTAACTTTAGCAGGTAATAGAACTATAAGTGCAGCATCTAACGGTGTTGCTGGTCAATTTGTTTCTTTACTAGTAATTCAAGATGGTACAGGATCTAGAACTCTAACATGGAACGCTGCGTATGAATTTAAAAATGATGCGGCTCCAACCTTAACTTCAACAGCAAGTAAAGGCGATGTATTTGTTTTTAGATATAATGGAAGTAAATGGTTAGAGATAGGTAGAAATCAAAATTTAACTTTAAGTTAGGAATAATATGTGGGCTTTAGTAGAAAACGAACAAATAGTAAAAACTTTTAATAACTCAAAAGGATTTGTGTTTAATGATATGCAATATTCTTCTGACATATTTAGTAAATGGACTAAAGAAGAAAGAGAAGCTATTGGTTTATATGAAGTAGTTATAGATAATTCAAACTATAAAGATCCAGAATATTACAATAACTCAAATTCAACAATAGTATTTTTAAATGGCCAAGTAACAGAATCTTGGACAACTGCTGTTGAAAAAAATTTAGATGAAGAAAAAAATAAAAAAAAAGAAATTATTAAAAGACAAGCAAACTCATTACTTGCACCAACTGATTGGTATGTAATTAAAGCAAGTGAAGTTACAGAATATTTAATACCAACAGGCATATCAAATTTTAGAACATCAATTAGAACTAAGTCAGATGAAATGGAAACTGCAATTGATGCAGCAGGAAGTATAAGTGCTTTAAAAACATTATATACTTACACAGATGACGGTAATGGAAACGTTACTAGACCTTTAGGAGAGTGGCCAGAGGAGGTAGCTTAGAATGGCTATAATCGCTGGTGCAGGGCAAGACGGAGCTACAACTTTTAATGTACCTAATTCTTGTAGATTTGATGATACTTCTACAGACTATTTTAATAGAACACCTTCAAGCGCAGGAACAAGAACTAAATATACAATATCTGTTTGGGTAAAAAGATCTGATATTGGCGATGAAAATTTTATTATAGCTGCAGATAATCCAAATAATAATACAGCAGATGCTTTAAGATTTGCTGCTAGTGGAACGGATAAACTTCAATATATGTTTGGTGGAACTTCTGCAGGTAATTTAATAACCAATGCGGTATTTAGAGATCCTTTTGCTTGGTATCACATAGTTGTTGCCGTTGATACTACTCAAGGAACAGCTAGTGATAGAGCTAAAATATATGTAAATGGAAGTCAAGTTACTTCGTTTGCAACAGAAAGTTATCCTTCTCAAAACTATACTGGAGATATGACAGATGATGGTTTACATAGAATTGGTATGGACACTAATAACACTAATCATGGTTTTGATGGTTACATGGCAGAATTTGTTTTGATAGATGGACAACAATTAACACCTTCTTCTTTTGGAGAAACAGATTCAAATTCAGGAATTTGGATGCCTAAAGAAATATCAGGGCTAACTTTTGGAACTACTGGTTTTTATCTTCAATTTGAAAATGCAAGTGTTCTTGGAGACGATACTTCTGGAAATAACAATGATTGGACTGCTGTTAATATAAGTAGCACTAATCAATCAGCAGATGCTCCAACTAACAATTGGTGTACTGGAAATCCTTTGTACTTACCTACTAGTGGTGAACCTTCTGATTGGGAAGATGGAGCTTTAGCTGCTAGTAACAGACAAACTACTAATAACTGGGGAGGAGAAGCTACTTTTAGAATGTCCTCAGGAAAATGGTATTGGGAAGTAAAGGTAGGAGCAAATATGGGTAATGGAGCTAACTTTGGCATATTTACAGACGGTCAACACCCTTATAATGGTGGTACAGGAACTGCTTGGTATTCAAATCAAGGACTTAAACAAATAGATTCAACTACTAGCTCTTATGGTGATACATACACAGATAATGATATTTTAAGTTTTTCTTATGATGCAGATAATGGTATTTTAATTGCATATAAAAACGGAGTTTCTCAAGGAACTTTGTTTAGTGGGGGTGCAGGAAAAACTTATGTACCTTCTTTTGGTATAGCTAATGGTGCTTTACAATTAGATTATTTTAATTTTGGTAATGCTGCTGTTGCTATTTCATCAGGAAATAGTGATGGTAATGGTTACGGAAACTTTGAATATGCAGTGCCTTCAGGGTTTTATGCTTTAAATACAAAAAATTTAGCGGAGTTTGGATAATGGCTTACACAACAATAGATAAACCAGACGAATATTTTAATACAGTTCTATACACTGGTAATGGTGGAACACTAGCAGTTTCAGGAGTTAATTTTCAACCTGACTTTGTATGGTTAAAAAATAGAGGAGCTGTAGCACATCATAACTTATATAATGTAGTAACTGGTGCAACAAAATATGTGCAAAGTAGTACAGATTTATATGAACAAACTTCTTCTACAGGATTAACTGCTTTTAGCAGTAATGGTTTTAGTTTAGGTTCTGACTCTGTAACTAATACTTCTTCTAATAGTTATGTATCATGGAATTGGAGAGCTGGTGGAAGTGCATCATCAAATAGTAATGGAAGTATAACAAGTTCAGTTTCTGTAAATACAACAGCTGGTTTTAGTGTTGTATCTTATACAGGTGTAGCAGCTGCTAGAACAATTGGACATGGTTTAGGTGCAACACCTACTGCAATATTTGTTAAAAATAGAAACTACTCAACAACTGGTGGGGGACATGGTAGAGATTGGGTAACATGGCATAGTGGTTTAGCTGCTAATCAAAGTTTACGTTTAAACGGAACAGCAGCAGCTGCAACAGATAATACAGTATGGAACAGTACATTACCAACTAGTTCTGTTTTTAGTGTAGGTGATGAATTAAGTTCTGGTCAAGCTTATAATTATATTGCATATTGTTTTACCGATATAAAAGGTTATTCAAAATGTAGTACCTATACAGGTAATGGTAGTAATAATGGTCCATTTGTTTGGACAGGATTTAAACCTGCTTTTGTTTTAATGAAACGAAGTTCAACAGGTGGAAACTCATGGAGAATTTACGATAACAAGAGAGATCCATTTAATGAAATGGATAATGCTTTATTTCCAAATGATACTGCAATTGAAGGAGACTATGATGCGATAGATTTTTTAAGCAACGGTTTTAAATGGAGAAATAGTAATGCTGCTATTAATAATAGTGGTGATACATATGTGTATATGGCTTTTGCAGAAAATCCATTTGTAACTTCAGAAGGAGTGCCTGCAACGGCAAAATAATTATGTTACAAAAACTTAATTTTAAACCAGGATTTAATAAACAAGTTACAGACTCAGGAGCTGAATCGCAATGGGTAGATGGAGACTTTGTAAGATTTAGATATGGATTACCTGAAAAAATAGGTGGTTGGTCTCAACTTACATCTAGCACTTTACCAGGTGCTGCTAGAGCTAAACATGCTTTTACTAGTTTAGCCGGAGAAAAATATTCAGCTATAGGAACTAATAAAGGTTTGTTTTTATATTATGGTGGAGATTTTTTTGACATCACTCCTTTAGATACTGCTATTACAGGTGCAACTTTTACAGTAACATCTGGTTCTGCAACAGTTACAGTTAACAAATCAAGTCATGGATTAATAAATGGAGAGTATATAACTTTTACGGGTGTAACTATTCCAACAAACTCTGGTTATTCAACATCAGATTTTACAGATAATACTTTTGAAGTTTTAAATTCTCAGTCTGGTACATTTCAAATTACAATGCCTTCTAATTCTGCAGGAGCTAGTAGTGCAACAGGTGCTGCTACAATAAACCCTTATGTAACAATTGGTCCAGCTGTTCAAACACCTGGTTATGGTTGGGGTACATCTACATGGGGAGCAAGCACATGGAATACACCTAGATCAACTAGTAATGTAACATTAGATCCAGGCCAATGGTCCTTGGATAATTTTGGTGAAGTCCTTATTGCAACTATTAGTAATGGTAAAACATTTACTTGGAATGCAGGAGCAACTAATGCAAGAACAATTAGAGCTTCTACATCTACATCTGGTTTTTCTACATCAGCAAACCCAACAGCATCTAGATTTACATTAGTATCTGATAGAGATAGACACGTATTTCATTTTGGAACAGAGACAACAATTGGAAGCACAGGGACACAAGACCCAATGTTTATTAGATTCTCGGATCAAGAAAATTTAAATGACTATACTCCAACAGCAACTAATACTTCAGGTACTTTTAGATTAGATACTGGTAATGAAATTAGAGGGGCAGTACAAGGTAAAGATTATACTCTTGTTTTAACTGATAGTGCTGCATACATAATTCAATTTATTGGAGCGCCTTTTACATTTAGTGTAAGACAAGTTGGAACCAACTGTGGTTTGATTGGTCAAAACGCTTTGAGTTATTCTAATGGTAGAATTTTCTGGATGTCAGGAGAAGGTGGTTTTTTTGTTTATGATGGAACAGTTAAGATGTTACCATGTCTTGTTGAAGATTTTGTATTTACAACAGGAGGAGATAACTTAGGTATTAATTATAGTACAGCAGGTATCACTTATGCAGAACACAATAGTTTATATAATGAAATAAATTGGTTTTATCCAAAAGCTAATTCAACACAAATAGATAGATGTGTTACATTTAACTATGGCGAAAACTGTTGGACAACAAGTTCTTTAGCTAGATCTAGTTATATGGATCAAGGTGTATTTGATTTACCTTTTGCAACTGAATTTAATTTAACAGCAACTCCAGTATTTCCTATTCAAGGTATTACAAACTTACCTGGTGCTTCTGTATACTATGAACACGAAAAAGGAACAGATCAGATTAACACTTCAGGGACAACTTCTATAGATGCATTTATTAGATCAGGAGATTTTGATATTACTGCAGGAGTAAATAGAGCAGGTAAAACAACAGGAGCTGTTAATTATAAAGGAGATGGCGAGTTCTTTATGTCTGTTAAAAGATTTATACCTGACTATCAATTAATTACTGGTAACTCTAAAGTTACATTATTTATAAATGATTATCCAAACAACACAGCTACCAGCTCACCACTTGGTCCCTTTACAGTAACTTCATCTACTGATAAAATAGATACACGTGCAAGAGGTCGATTAGTTTCTCTTAAAATAGAGAATGATAGCACAGGTGAAACATGGCGTTATGGTACATTTAGACTAGACGCACAACCAGATGGACGTAGATAATGGCAAAGATAAGTGTATACATACCTGAACCACAAGAGGAATACAGTTCCGAGAACCAAAGACAAATATTAGAGTCTATTGATACAGTAAAAAATCAACTTAATTTTTCTTTTCAACAAGACTTAAAACAAGAACAAGATATATTTAACTACTTCATGTCATGACAATACAATATAAAAGCGCTACATTTAACTTAACATCTACTAATGCAACAACAGTGTTGTCTATATCAACATCAGCTATTGCTATTGTTAGAACTGTACAAGCGGTCCATGATACAGCAAGTAATGTTAATGCACATTTGATTTTAAAAAAATCAGGTGGATCAGATGTTAAAATAGGTTATAAACAAGTTAATTTAAATACAGAAAGTATGTTAACAGGACCATTAAACTTAGAAGCAGGAGACGCTATAAAGATGCAGGCAGGAACTGCAAATGAAATAACAGGCTCTGTTAGTTATGCTTTAATAGATAGATCGCAGGAGAATGGCTAGTGTCTGACGATTTACTTAAAATACATTGTACAACTACAGTTGTTATAAGAAACACTAAAACAGAACGTGTCTATGCAACTAAAGAAGAGAAAGAATCAGATGTTGCTGATCCTAATACAGATACAACT
>WLWH01001600.1_pt1 | contig 14420 bp, 16 predicted proteins | sample 6712741 | NCBI WGS metagenome assembly WLWH01 (sample SAMN12718694, study PRJNA515312) | sponge metagenome | isolation source: marine sponge | host: Mycale hentscheli | place: New Zealand: South Island, Marlborough, Capsize Point | collected 2003-05-01 | reverse complement strand
CGATGAAGAGCAAGCCTACTGGAACCAACCCCTAGACACCAAAGACAGGGACTAAAAGATTATGAAAAACGAAGAAATGGAATTGATAAACGAAAACGGCACTTGGAAGATCAAGTGGAACGATGGATTTGAACGCAGCTTTGAATCCTTCTTTAAGGCCAAGCTACACTTTGTAGCCTTGGTGAATCAACAGATCGCAATGGAAAGATAGAATATGAATATGACTAACAACATTAACGAGGGCCAGATTTGGTGGAACATCAACGAGAACATCGCCGTGCGTATCACTAACGTGATCCCCTGCACTGGAGTGTGGTTCGAGACCGCCGAGGGTGTTAACGACTGCGAGACCATCAGCTTCAACAGCATTCGCAAGGCAAGCGATGATGAGATCGAAGCATACCTCACCCGTGTGCGCGAACTGCGTGACTAGTAGACAACACTGCTACATATATAGCAGCACCCAACAGGCTGCGCTACTCAGGTAGCGCAAGCCCTTTGCCCCCCTTTTTGAAAAAAAACGAGACCCACACACGCCAATATGGGTGCGCGGGGGGTGACATGAGTCTCCCCGAAGAATGATAGCCTTCCGATATACAACCTTACCTATATACCCCCCTTTAAATAAATTAAAATTAATTTAAATATAAATAATATTTGATTCGGGGGAAAAAATCCGGGGGGTACATGAAAAAGCAAACGCTTGTCACATACCCCCCTTACGATATACCTACGTTATTTCTATTTGATGGGCTTTGTGTTCTTTCCTTTTGTTTATTGTTAGGGTGAGCAAACCATCTTCATACTTTGCTTCGATTGATTTGGGGTCACATGTTTGGGGGATTGATAACTTATATTTGTTTTTTGGTGTTTCTAATACAAGATAGTCTTGCGTTGATGATAGTTTTATGTCATCTTTCTTTGTACCTGCTAAGTTTAATTTGTAATTTAGTTCGTTATCATTATTATTGTTATATGTTTCATGGTCCGAGCTAAAAAACGAGTCGAACAAACGATTTGTGAGTATACTATTCATAGGGGTACAGAAAAGCATTTGTTGTGCCATGCAATAATGGCACTATTTGTGGGTTTTTTATTTTTATGTGAGACTGATGGGGTCAGTGTGTCACATGGAAAGGGTCAAAATGTTCTTTCTACTTTTATTAATTAAGTGTAAATAGATGTAGGTTGGAAAAACATAATGGCTAGAAAAAATAATGCTTCTAAGAAGAAGCAAATTGAACAAGAGTTGATGGAATCAATGCAGACAAACGCTGACTTTGACCCAATCAAGAGACAACTGAAAATTAATCAGTTTGAATGGACTGAAAAACAAAAGGAGTTTTTTAGAGTTGCCTTACACAACGACACAAAGATAGTCTTTGTAGATGGGCCAGCAGGAACATCTAAAACTCTTTTGTCTATATATTGTGCTCTTCAATTACTTAACCGGAAAACTATTTCTGATATTATGTATTTGAGGTCTTCTGTGGAGTCTTCTGATCAAAAGATTGGGTTTCTTCCGGGAAGTGCAGATGAAAAGCTGGCGTACTTCAAAATTCCCTTGTTAGAAAAGCTCGACGAGCTACTTCCAGAGACAACCACAGAGCGTTTAGAGAAAGAAGGGCGTATATCTATGTTCCCTGTTAACTTTACTCGTGGTGTTAACTGGAAAAACAAATGTATAATTGTGGACGAAGCACAAAACTGTACTTTAAAGGAATTAACTACTGTTTTAACAAGATTGGGGGAAGGTAGTATTTGTTATGTTTTAGCTGATCCTATGCAGACAGACCTTCATGGTGCTAAAAGCGGGTTCTCTCGTATGTTTAGTGTGTTCCTTAAAGATCAAGAAAGTATGCAGAATGGTATTTATACTTTTGAATTCACTGAGGAAGATATTATGAGATCAGAACTTGTTAAATTCCTTGTTAAAAAGCTAAAACATATAAATTAATTAATTTAAGTGTAATATATGGTATGTGTATATTACGTAAGATTATAGGTTGGCTAAAAGATAACTGGAAATGTTATTGGAAAGCTTCTTTGTTTAAAAACAGAAGATAATTTATTTCGGGGGAACAAGTTTATATATCTTGATTATTTTGGTGTTTTTGCCGAAGTGGGTTTCAATTTTCTTGTCTTCAGGAAAAGATACCCAATGATACTGAAAATTCATTGTATCCCCCAACAATAACACAATACCTACATCCCCCGCTTTTAACTCTGAAAAGTTATCAAGCTTTTGTATATCATAACCATACTTGTTTAATATGGCTTTGATTTCAGACGGCCATGTTATTTGTATACCCTCGTAATGAATCAGAGCTACCGCTTTTCTACTAGCGTTGCCTGTGGTTTGTATTTCACGACTAAGCTGCTTTCGGTTTACGTCTTCACCAAAAGCCCTCAGAGCCTTTTCTAGGGCCAATGGGCCACACGCTGAGTAATGGTATACATAATATCCTTCTTTGTCCTTTTCAGCATATTTAGGATTGAAGACAATACAACCCTGACATACTAATAAGATTATTATTAACAGGATTGATATTTTAATGTACTTATATATTTTTTCACATTTAAACATATTTTCATTCGTTTAGTAACTCGTATGTTACCTTTGCTAATTTGTTTAGCTCTTGACACTTTCGAGCCATTTCAGAATTGTCATTTTCACAACCTTCAACGGTAAGGTTTCCGATCTCTTTGAGTGCTGCTTTAGCAATTTCAATTTTAGTCGTATCGTTCATTTCTTTTTGGGCTTTTTGGCTGCTTTCTCAGAGCAATGCTTTCTCCAATGACATTCATTGTATAAGAATCTACTTATCGCGTTAGCAAAGGACATAACATCTTTTTCAGACTTGTCCCAGAAGAAAGCGTGAGCAAATTCATGAATAGCTGTATTCAATTCGCTTTGATCACTTAGGTAAGGGTTTATTAGTATCTTAGGGTCTTTCTCCTTGGGATCGTCACAAATGCCCACCGCCCCATCATATACCTTTTTGTTGGGCTTATAGAATAACACTTCATATTCTATACCCTTGGTATTTTTAAAAGTAAACCCCGGTCTTTTTTTACCCTTTCTCATACCTATAATTATTTACACTTAAAAAATTATGAGTTACAGGTAAAATTTTAGATTTTAACGTGTAATACCTATATTATACTAATATAGCTATTATTATGAAGACTTACTGCCCTGAGTGTGGAACAAAAATGGAGTATATTGCAAAAAAGCCCAAATTTTGCAGTAATTGTGGTTATGCCTTTGCTGGTGCTTCAAAGCCCAAACCAAGCTATCAAGAATCAATTGAAACCGAAGAAGAGGTAGTTACCGATCTACCTCAAATTAGTTCTCTGGATGTTGAGATCGAAGTGGATAAACCTCAAGGTGTTCAGTTTGGTTCAATCATTGGGACTGCCTCTCCTCCGAAGGAGGGAGACTTTCCCCAAGCTGATCCAGAAGTAAAAGTTGATACTGAGCAATTTTTAGCTGATTTTTTGAAAGAAGCAGGGACATCAAGAAGAACTGATGCCCCAAGCAAAAATGACTGATGCCAAGAGGACGACCACGTAAAAATTCAGAAAAATCGGAAAATCCCCAAAAAACGCAAAAAAATAAAAAAACGAAAAAGCCCACTTTCGAAGAGAGTATCGACTTAATAAATGTCGAAATAAATAAAAGAAAAGGAAAGTGGAATCTTACAGTTTTAGCGTGGATGGATTTTCAAGATGTTTCTCAAATTCTTAGGATTCACATCTATAAGAAGTGGGATTTGTATGATCCAGAAAAGCCGTTGGCTCCGTGGATCAATAGAATCATATCCAATCAAATAAAAAACCTTATACGCAATAACTATGGTAATTATGCAAGACCATGTTTAAGGTGCGCGGCTGCGGAGTCTGACAGCCACTGTTACATTTACAAAGAGCAATCTTCAGTATGCCCCCTTTATGCTAATTGGGAAAGAACGAAAAAGAATGCTCATGACGCCAAGCTTCCTGTTTCTCTCGAAGAACATCCTCAAGAAATATCCACGGCGGGACAAGGTCACTGTGACGTAGAAAAGATAGCGATTGTGCTTCACGAAAAAATGAAAACAGTTTTAAAGGCAGTTGAGTGGAAAGTTTATAACTACTTATACATAGAGCACAAGTCTGAGGAAGAAGTTGCAAAGTTAATGAATTATAAAACAAGTGAAAAAAATAGAGTACCCGGATACAAGCAAATTAAAAATATAAAGAAGTCTATAATTGAAAAGGTTAAAAAGGTTTTAGACAAAGGAGAAATAGATTTATGAGTGATTTCGTTCATGATGGTGTTTCTATCCCCGAAGATAGACAGCAGCTTTTGTTGGCCGAGTGGGAATCAAGACCAAACAACCCACCCTCTTTAAAAGAGTCAGTTCAGATAGCTTTTCCTGACATCGAAGAAAAGCTGCAAGATGGCAGAAGCAAATATGGAAAATGTGTTAAAGCTTTTTTGGCCTCCCAAGACATGAAGGCTAAAGCATCTCACGAGTACCAAGGTCGAGATGATGTATCTTTATCTGATGAGATGAAAGAGTACATTGTTAATAATGGTCACGCTATGAGCGATCTAGATGTAGCAAAGATTATTTTTGATGATAATACCTTAACTAACCTACATAAAGAAACAAGGCTTGTATCAGATTACAGACAGTCACAAGGTATTGAGCAAAGCTTGCTTGTTCCGTCACAAACAAACGACGTACCCAATCAGGCTGAGTACAAACCTCCTCGCACAATAAATTTAATCATAAGTAGAATAAATAAATATGTTTTTGATGGAATAAACAAAGACAAGCAGACTGCTAGGCAAAGAAAAGAAATAGAGTCTTTAATTGGTTATTTACACACTTATAGATTTCTTCACCAAATCAATGGCTACGACAGTCAAGTCGATAGGGACTTGTTTGAATCCAGCTTTGTTCGTTACACCTACGACAAAGCAGACCTTACCCAAGAGGAAGTTGATCAGTATATCGTGTTAGCTTCCGAAGTGGTAATAGCTTCAAATATCCAAAGAAGAGTTGAGCACCTGCAGGGGTTATTGGATGATGCCGCCAACGACACTGAGGGCCGAAGGATTTCAATGTCCTTGGTTGAAGCTATCGGAAAAGCTCAAAACGATTACCATCAATCAGTTGGCCGTCAAAATAAATTACTTAATGATCTCAAAGAGAAAAGATCAGATAGGCTTAAGAATCAAATCAAAGAAAACGCAAGCATTATTAACTTGGTTCAACTATGGAAAGAGGAAGAGTCCCGAAAGAAACTAATAAAATTAGCAGAGCTAAGAAAGCAGGTTGTAAAAGAAGAGGTGCAAAATATTTCTTCTATGGATGAAGTCAAGGCTAGAATTTTAGGCATAAGTGAAGATGAGATTTTAGAAGGATGATATCTAAGAAAGAAAAAATCATTTATGTTCACATCAATAAAACTGCTGGCAGTAGTATTGAGATAGCATTTAATAAACAGCAGCCAGAAATGCAACACTTAGCTTTTAGGAACTATTGTGGAATGGTTGATGTAAAAGAATACTTTACTTTTAGTTTTGTCAGGAATCCTTGGGATAGGATGGTATCTTGGCATCTTTGGCTGAACAGGCAAAAGTTTTGGTATGACGGAATGCCCAAGTTCGATGGTATGGCGAACATACCAGAGAAAGGAGTTAACTTTGGTGGCCACCCAAGCGTAAATGAAAATTGGTATCTACCCTTAAAAAAAGATTTTAAAGTTTTTTTAAAAAAAATAAAAACGTCTAAAAATACAGATATTAGTGCAGTTGAGAATCTTTCAATAAAAAACTACCACGAGGGAAGATGGGTTGCCTCTCAAACTGAATGGTTAAAAAATACAAGCGGTAGAGTTAATTTAAACTTTATTGGAAAGTTTGAGAATCTACAAGAAGATTTTAATAAGCTTTGTGATAAGGTGGGCAAAAAAAGAGTTAAGCTTTTAGAAGCCAAAAAGTTAAATAAAAGACCTCACTATTCAAGATTTTACGATGATGAAAGCATAAGTATCATAGAAAGGTTATACAAAGATGACATCAAACGCTTTAACTACGAATATGAAGAAGCACCAGTGCAAAGTTTGCGATAAAAGTTTTGATACTGAAAGGCAACTACACGCTCATCTTAAAGCGCATAAGATGAGGATGGCAGAGTATTACCAAACCTATTACCCACGGCACGACAAGCACGATGGTAAAATTATAAAGTTTAAAAGTAAAGACTATTACTTTGAAAATGATTTTAATTCACGGACCAATTTGAGACTATGGCTTAAAGGTCAAGAAAAAGAAGTAGCACAAGAGTACTGCAAAGATTTACTTAAAACTAGAAAAGAAAAAAAGAATTTAATATTTGCCCCTACGCAAGTTGAGCTTCGTACCCTTATGATGCCAGCCATTCAGGTTTACGATGCTTTATTTGATAGTTACTATGATGTTTGTGAAGAGGTCGGTTTAATTAGCAAGTATCAGAAGCAAACATCTGAATATGACTTTGAATTAAATGCCGATGCAATCAAAGATAGATTCAAGATATACGTAGACACAAGAGAACAAAAGCCCCTCAAGTTTAATGTTAAAACTGAAATTAAAAATTTAAAGTTTGGAGATTATGCTTTTAGTCATCCGGGGTATTCGCAAAACTGCTATATAGAAAGAAAGTCAGTTAGTGATTTTGTTGGAACTCTAAGCGGAGGATTTAAAAGATTTGTCAATGAAATAGAAAGGGCTGGCGAAGCTGAAGCAAGTTTGATTGTTTTGGTTGAAGAGAATTTAAATAAGTGCCGATCTTTTAATCACTTGCCGCAAGTATCTAGAAAGATCAAGGCAACACCAGAATACATTTTTCACAACGTTAGGTATTTAATTCAGGCTTACCCTCACATACAATTTTTGTTTGTGAACACTAGGGACGATGCTTCAAGAATTATAGAAAAAATATTTTTAGGTCAAGCAAAACATAATATAATTGATTTACAGTATTGCTATGACAACAAGATTTTGTAATGTGGTACGCGAAAGAAAATAAAAAACCTGAGTCAGTCAACGAGCAACTTCTTAGCCTCAAGGGAACGCTTGAGAACAAGCAAGCTAAGATAAGTCTTGCTAAATTTCTAAGAGCTAATTTAGGCTTGACAGTTGACTTGATTGCCGGGATCAAGCTCGCGCCCTTTCAAGAGATAACTCTAAAAGGAATGCTTAACAGAAACTTTTCTATGTGTGTTTGGGGCCGTGGCTGTGGCAAAACCTTTATTGCTTCTGTGTTTTGTTTCCTTCAGTGTATATTTGAACCGGGGACAAAGATACTAATCGCAGGTCCAACATTTCGTACTGCTCGTTTTATATTTAATAACCTAGAAAAGATAGTAGAGTCTAAGGGGGCAGAGCTTTTGGCTCAGGCTTTTGGTGCAAAAGCAAAAAGAAACGACCAATTCGAATGGCAAATAAATGGAGGCTCAATAACAGCTATTCCACTCAACGGTGAAAAGATTCGTGGTTTTCGCGCAAACGTCTTGGTTCTTGATGAGTATCTTCTCTTGCCAGAAGATATCATTAACACTGTTCTCATGCCCTTTTTGGTGGCCCCCCAAAACATGAAAGAGCGTTTAGAGATTAGAGAGGTTGAAGACAAACTGATAAAAGAGGGTGTTATGAAAGAAGAAGATAGAATGGTTTTTGAGAACAATTCTAAAATGATTGCCCTGTCTTCTGCAAGCTATACATTTGAAAATCTCTATAAGACTTATAAAGAGTGGGTCCAGCACATTTATAGTAAAGAAGAAAAAGATTCATCATACTTTGTTTCTCAGCTTGGCTATGAAGCCCTTCCCGCAGAGATGATTGACACAACGGTAATTGAAGAAGCTAAAAACGGAGGAACTTCTAGCGCGTCTTTCCAACGTGAGTATTGTGCTCAATTCACGGACGGAAGTGATTCTTATTTTAGTGCAAAGAAAATGCATGAGTGTACCATTCCAGATGGGGATTTACCGACAACTAGGGTTAAGGGTGATTCTGAATCAAAATACATCTGCGCGATTGACCCCAGTTTTTCTAATAGCCCAAGCTCTGACTATTTTGCAATGTCCGTTATAGAGCTAGATGAAGAAATGAAAACTGGAACCTTGGTTCACAGCTATGCGGTGGCTGGTGGAGACTTAAAAGACCATATACAGTATTTTAATTATTTATGTAATGCTTTTGACTTTGAGATGATATGTATTGATAATGCTGGTTTTCAATTCATAGATAGCTGCAATGAGTCTGAGTTATTTACTAAGAATCTAAGTTTCTTTGATTTTAATAGTGACGCGGAAGGCGCGGATTATCATAAGGAAATTAAAAAGATTAAAAACTTATATAATAAACAAGACGGCAAAATCTGCTACAAACAAATCTTTACATCGAATTGGTTAAGAAAGTCCAATGAGTATTTACAAGCCTGTATAGATCACAAGAGGATTTGGTTTGCTTCCAAAGCCACTGCCAACAATGAAGCCTTTAATAGAATGACCAATCAAAGCATTAAGCTAAAATTTAATACTGGAGAGACTATCTTAGACTTGATTGAGGAGCAAGACAATTTAGTTTACCAGACAAAGAAACAATGTTCTTTGATTGAAGTCAAAAGCACAGCTAAAGGAACCCAGACATTTGATCTGCCACAGCATTTAAAAAGAAATACATCTGTTAACAGGGCTAGGCGAGATAATTATACCACACTTATGATTGGAACTTGGGCCATGAAATGCTATTATGATATGGTGTCTGCGGAAGATGTAGAGGTTGACGAGACTTTTACTCCCATGATGCTTTAAAAAGTGTAATTTTCAGTATAAAAGATGGAAAAAAAGCCTAAAACAACCAAAACAGCAAAAAGCACCCCAAAGACGGCCCCAAAAGCTTCCTCGGCGTCTGCTAAGAAAGCTGTGATTGATGATTTAGAGCAGTCTGTTGCTAGTAGTGCAACTCCGCTTACCGCTTTTGAATCCGTGGCATCTTCGCCCAACAGACGTAACAAGGCGGCGGACATTCATAGAACAGATAGGTTTAAGAATATTGCCGATGGAGTCGTTCCATTTAAATATACTTATGGTGTTCAAAATAAATCTAATCTTAATATCCGAGACACTGTAACTCTTTGTCAAAAGGCTTATTACAACTTTGCTATATTTCGTAACACCATAGACATGATGACGGAGTTTTCCTCGTCTGGTATTTTTCTTAGGGGTGGAAGTAAAAAATCTAGAGACTTCTTTGATGCCTTGTTTGAAAAGAATAATTTAAAAAGTTTCATGGATAAATTTTTCAGAGAATATTATCGCTCTGGAAATGTGTTTATTTATCGTTTTGATGGCAAGGTCTCCAGAGAAGATATCAAAAAAATGACTCAAACCTTTGGGTCTGCTGGCTTGGGTGAAATTACATTACCAGTTCAATACTCTGTTTTAAATCCAGCTGACATTCAAATACAGGGTGGTTTAAATTTTGCAACTGGAGTTTACTACAAGGTCTTGAGTGATTATGAACTTGCTAGACTCAGGGAGCCAAGGACCGAAGAAGATCAAGAGATTTTAAACAATCTCCCTGAACAGACCAGAAAATTAATTCGTGACTCAAAAGGCAATACGGTTCTTATGCCTTTGGACTCAGAGAATATAAGTGCTGTTTTTTATAAAAAGCAAGACTACGAGCCATTTTCAGTTCCAATGGGATATCCAGTTCTTGAGGACATAAACTGGAAAGCCGAGATGAAGAAAATGGACATGGCTGTTGCTAGAACGATGCAGCAAGCGATCCTCTTGGTGACTATGGGAACCGAACCCGAAAAGGGTGGCGTTAACCAAAAGAATCTTGCAGCTATGCAAGAGCTATTCCAAAACGAATCTGTTGGAAGAGTGTTGATTGCTGACTACACAACTGATGCCAAGTTTGTGATTCCTAACATTGGCAATTTACTTGGTCCTGAAAAATACGAGATCGTTGACAGGGACATACAAATTGGTTTGCAAAATATTTTGGTTGGCGATGAAAAATTTGCTAATCAAGCAATCAAAACAGAAGTATTTTTAGCGAGACTAACTCAAGCTCGTGAAGCCTTTTTAAATGAGTTTTTAATTCCTGAAATAAAAAGAGTTTCTAAAGTAATGGGTTTTAAAAATTACCCGCTTCCCTACTTTAATGAATTTAGTCTTGGTAGTGACCCAACTAAGTCTAGAGTCTACGCTAGACTCATGGAGCTTGGCATCTTAACTCCAGAAGAAGGAATTGATGCCCTTGAAACCGACAAGCTTCCAGACAACGAAGAGTCTATAGAGTCTCAAAGAAAACTTCTCAACCTCAAAGACGAAGGTCTTTATCAACCAGTTATTGGCGGTAAGGGGGGCGGGGCAGCACCCACTGGTCGTCCCGCTGGAACAGGCACACCCCAAGAAACAAAAAATGTTAGTCCCATTGGTCAAGGGGAGCAAAGCAATGCGGATTATTATAGCATTTCTAAAATCACCGACAACATGATCCACGCAAACGGCTTGACCAAGAAAGTTGAAGCTGGCCTGAGAAAGTTTCATAATTTAAAACGTCTTAATAAAAGACAAAAGGAAGTGGCCCAAGGAATTGTAGAAGTAATTATTTCAAACGAAAATCCATCTGATTGGAAGAAGGTGGTAGACGAATATGTTAAGAAGCCTGTGGACAAAAATGAAGACAGAGTTTCAGAAATTAGAGACATAGCTTGTCGTCATCAGATAGATTACTACTTGGCCAGTATCCTTTTTGCGAGTAAGAGCGAAGAGGAAACTAACGATGGCTAAGAACACAATAACATACGGAGTTCAAGATTTATTTTTTGGAGCCCCTTCAAAACTTGCTCCATATAGCGAAAAAGCTGATGGCACTGAAATGGTCTTCGGCAACAAGTTTAGTATAACTGGTTATACTGGACAAAAACTTGATGGTTCACCTGATGGTCAAAAATTTGAAGTTCTTCAAAGAATAAATAAAGTTCAGAGCTTTAATTACAGCATAGACCTTCCAAAAGAAAATATAAATTCTGTTGGCTCAATCACTAATCGTGGTTCGTATGTTTCTGGGCCTCCTTCGGTTAATTTAAATTTTAATTATTACGCTGACGGAATCAATAACGAAAACCGAATAGGTTTTTCAACGCAAAACCAATTAGCAACATTTCCTACTTCATTTGTAAGTGGTTTGATGACAAAGGAAACTGACAGAAAAAATATTTATTTAGCTATTGATAATGACAAAAACGCTGAGTCAATCCGTACACAAGATAAAGATGAGTACCCAGCGGCTCCGGTTGGGCAGTCTTTTATTCCCGTAACGGGCATCAGAGACCCAAAATCTGCTTCTTATGATTTTTTGATTTTTATTAACTCTTATATCAATAGCTACTCTGTAAATATGGGCGTTGGTGAGCTTCCAACTGTTAGTGTGGGTGCTGTTGCTGATAATGTATTTTTTACAAAGGGTGTGGATACTGGTTTTGGGATTCCACATATAAATACAGAAACTGCAGCCACGGGTTTTAGTGGCGTGAGCGTTGCTGTTCCTAAAAACTTTATAAACAATACTAAAACTTTTAATTACCCTGAAACTGTTTTCATGCCCGGAGAGATCAAGCTTTCTTTAAGTAAAAGGGGTCATGCTGGAATTAATTTTCAACACGGAACAGTTCAAAGTTGTAATGTAGATTTAGATTTGACTCGTGAAAACATCCAGTACATGGGCCACAAACTTCCTTGGTATAGGCCAGTTACTACACCAATTGGAATAACAGCAGGATTCGATATTCTTGTATCAGGTGATGCAACAGGCAGTTTGATGGAAGACCTTGTATACAACGGAGAATATGATATAAATGTTGACTTTATGACAGGAAACGTTTTGGGCATGAATTACAAACTTTCTGGCTTAAGACTAAATTCTGTACAGTATGATTCTAGCATTGGGAGCAATAAAACAGCCTCTTTATCATTTTCTTCTGACTTTAGTTTGGATGATAATTTTGGAGAAATTTCATCAGATAAAGGATTTTTTGTTAGTGGGCGTGTAATACAAATCAAAGATAGATTTGTTTATTCTGGCGTATCAACAACAGATATGGGGGGCATAGGTGTTGATGAGACAGTTTTTACCAGAACCGGAACAGTAGCGGGAGCAGGACTTATTCAAGATGATAAAGATAATACGCTTTATCCAAGATATTAATTAAAAAGGAATTTAAAAATGGCAGACGTAAGATTAAGAGATTTAAATCCAGCAGAATTTAACTTCGGAGTTAATGTGGCGGGGAATCTTGGCGTGGGAACGACTTCGCCAAATGCAAAAGTAGAGATTGTGAGTGATGGATCAGATTCTGCTGGCGCAGAAATACGTTTGCAACACGCAAATAACAACTCTACTGATATAGTTTCTACCGTCAATTTTGCGAATAATGTTGGCTCTGTGGCGTTCATTCAGGGCGGAACTACATCAGGAAATACTAATGGATACATTTCTTTTCACACAGACTCTGGAGGAACTAGTGCCGAGCGTATGCGAATATTGTCAGATGGCAAGGTTGGCATCGGGGCGACTTCTCCGTCTCAAAATCTAGAAGTTGTAAGCAGCGCGAATGGTGGGACTATAGCAGCTGTTATTGCAAACAAGGATACCACAGCAGGAACCAACCAGAATGTATCAATAGGCTTTGGACTGTCTAGGAATAGTGGAACATTTAAGGACAGAGCAGGAAAGATTCAAGTGGGTAGAGAGTCAGACTGGACTTCTGCCGACAGTAATATTGATTCGTTCATGTCATTCTATACATATACGAATAATGCAGAATCAGAGAAGATGCGAATCCTTGCGAATGGGAATGTTGGCATCGGAACGACTGCGCCAGCAAACCTATTGCATGTTCTCGGTAATAGTGCAAATGGAGAAATAAAAGCAGAGAGAGCATCTGGCGCAGTTTCTCTAATTCAAGCACAGGCATCGTTGGTTAGATTTGGGACTACTAGCAATCATAATCTTCAATTTTTTACCAATGACACTGGTAGGGTTACAATCACGAATGCTGGCCTCGTTGGAATTGGAACAACAACTCCAGTTGCCCATTTGACAGTGGGCGATGGTACAAGTAGCGAAACCATTTCCATAAACAAAGGCACATCTGGATCAGCTACTTTATCTTTTTTAAATGCGGGTAGCACTAAAGTTTATTTTCAAGCAGACTCAAATGAGCATTTAAGAATAGCCACGAACAATAGTGTAAAAATGTCCATCCTAGAAAATGGCAACGTAGGCATTGGACATACAAGTCCCACCGCAAAGCTTCACGTTGACGGAGATTTAATAGTTACAGGCACGGTTGATGTCGGGTCTTCTGGCTTTAGTGTGAGTAGTGGATTTATTTTGCCGTTTGGTGGAGGAAGTGCCCCAAGTGGTTGGCTTGAATGTGATGGTGCAGCTGTTAGCCGTAGCACTTATTCTGATTTGTTTGCCATAATTGGAACTACTTATGGTGCAGGAGATGGCTCCACAACTTTTAATTTGCCAGATTTACAAGGTCGCGTTATCATGGGCCAAGGAGGAAGCAATGCAAATAGAACTCCAGCGGCCCTTGAAAACATTGGTGACACTTCTGGAGAACAAAGCGTCACTTTAAGTGTAAATCAATTACCATCACATAATCACGCTGCAACGACTACCTACAACCCTAGGACTGGCAGAGGGAGTCGCAATGACAATACTAATTCAGCAGTAAGTACTAACTTTCAAAGGTCTGATTTCTCCACTATGGTCATGAAAACCACCATTTCCAACACTGGGGGAAATGCGCCAATCAACAACATTCAACCATCAATCGTAATAATGTACCTAATTAAAACTTGATTTTTCAATAGCGATCTGATATAATAGCAAATGGAAGAAGACAAAAAAATGTCACTCGATGACGCTTTTAACCTACTCGTAAATGCGGCTCGCCAACTGAAACTGAGCTACCAAGAACATCAAACTCTTGAAGAAGCCGCTCAAATCGTACTTGAGGAATTAAATAAAAAAGAAAATACAGAAGAAGAATCTGAATAAAATATTTGACAGACTCTCTATAATATCCTAATATACAATACCTATTATGGCTACTGCAAAGAAAAACGAAATCAAACCCGGTTACAAGACTACAGAATTTTGGCTTTCCGCTATTTGTGCGGTTGGTTCCCTACTGTGGGGTGCTGGTGTGCTAAACCCCGAAGGTGCTGGAACTGCAAATCAAGTATTTGGATTTGTAACGTCTGCCCTGAGTGCTCTTGGTTACACCGTTTCTAGAGGTCTCGCCAAAAAGGGTTAATCCATGACTTGGGTCGCTTTAATCAAG
>WLWH01001599.1_pt1 | contig 14428 bp, 13 predicted proteins | sample 6712741 | NCBI WGS metagenome assembly WLWH01 (sample SAMN12718694, study PRJNA515312) | sponge metagenome | isolation source: marine sponge | host: Mycale hentscheli | place: New Zealand: South Island, Marlborough, Capsize Point | collected 2003-05-01 | reverse complement strand
GCCAATGTTAGGTGTTCCACCAATAAGGAATACATAAATGGAGTTATATGTTACAAAAATTAGGGTTCTTACCAGGGTTTAATAAACAAGTCACATCAACAGGTGCTGAGTCGCAATGGATAGATGGGGAAAACGTACGTTTTAGATATGGCACACCAGAAAAAATAGGTGGTTGGCAACAATTAGGTGATTCTAAATTAACAGGTGCAGCTAGAGGTTTGCATCATTTTGTAAACAAATCTTCAACAAAATTTGCAGCTATAGGAACTAATAGAATTTTATATGTATATTCTGGTGGTGTATTTTATGACATACACCCTTTAGTTAATCCATCAGGCACAGCTATTACAAGTGCGTTTAGCACGACTAACGGATCACCAATTGTAACACTTACATTTGGTAGTGCACATAATTTTCAAGCAGGAGATATAATCTTATTTGGCGATACAACTACGTTTAGCGCTATTACAAATTCTAATTTTGGTGCTACTGATTTTTGTGACAAAACATTTATGGTAACTAGTGTACCAACAACAACTACTATAACTATTACAATGCCTAGTAATGAAACAGGATCTGGTGCAACAACATCGGGTGGTATAAAATATTATCAATACTATCATGTAGGACCAGCAGAACAAATAGGTGCGTTTGGTTGGGGTATTGCATTATGGGGTGGTAACATACTAGGTGCATTAACTAATACATTAGATGGAGCTTTAGCAGATGACACTAATGGTAATAATAGTTCTGCTACAGAAATTACATTAACTAATGCAACAGGTTTTCCATCTACAGGTACAAACCACGTTACCATAGGAGCAGAAGAAATATCTTACACAGGTATTACAGGAAATAAATTAACAGGAATTACTAGAGCAGTTAGAGGATCAACTAGATCATCACATTTAAATGGTGCAACAGTAACTAATTCATCTAGTTTTACAGGATGGGGATCACCCGCAGCTAACACAGATAAAGTAACAGATCCAGGTTTATGGTCCTTGGACAATTTAGGATCAACATTAATAGCTTTGATACATAACGGAGAGTGTTTTGAATGGGATGGTGATGCAACTAATGCAACATCAACAAGAGCTACAATTATATCAGGTGCACCAACAGCGTCACGTGATATGTTAGTATCAACTCCTGACCGTCACTTAGTATTTTTTGGAACAGAAACAACCATAGGTGATAAAACAACACAAGATGATATGTTTATAAGATTTTCATCTCAAGAAAATATTAACGACTATACACCAACGGCAGAAAATACTGCTGGTACACAAAGACTGGCCGCCGGATCACGGATCATGGGTGCTACACTTGGTAGAAATGCAATTTACATTTGGACAGACACATCTTTATTTACCATGCGTTTTGTTGGTCAGCCATTTACATTTGCTTTTGAACAGGTTGGTACAAACTGTGGATTAATTGGTATGAATGCAGCAGTAGAGGTTGATGGTGCCGCGTATTGGATGTCTGATAATGGTTTCTTTAGATACACTGGTAAGCTAGAATCTATGGACTGTTTGGTAGAAGATTATGTTTATGATGATCTTAACACAACATCTAACCAATTAGTTTATTGTGGTATTAATAACCTGTTTGGTGAAATTACATGGTTCTATCCAACATCTACATCTAATGTAGTTAACAGAGCAGTTACATATAGTTATCTAGATTCAACATCTAAAAGACCTATATGGTTTACAAATGCAAGTTCTTTATATCCTAGAAGCACGTGGGAAGACTCATCGGTATTTGGTTTACCGCATGGAACAAAATACAATGCAGGTGATGATGCATCATATGATGTAGTTGGTAACACGGATGGTTCAACAATTTATTTTGAACACGAAACAGGAGTTAATCAACAAGAGGCAGCAACTACAGCTGTTGCAATTCCAGCAAACATTACATCTGGTGATTATGATATTACACAAAAAGTTATAAGAGGAGCTGCAACTAACTTAGGTGATCTTAGAGGTGATGGTGAAAACATTATGAGAGTTAGTAGAATTATACCAGACTTTATAGCACAACAAGGAAACGCTATTGTACAATTAGATTTAAGAAACTATCCAAACGATTCAGCTGCAAGTTCATCACTGGGTCCATTTACAGTATCTTCTACAACAGATAAAGTAGACACACGTGCTAGAGGTAGGGCTATAGCTCTTACAATATCTAATACTGCAGTAGATACTAGTTGGAAATTAGGGACTTTTAGGTTAGATATACAAACTGGAGGAAGAAGATAGTGTCAATTACAAATTTACAACAAGCTAGACAGATGTATGCGATGGGTCAAAGAGTTGCTAAAACTTTAGATGGTTCAAGACCCGGATATCGTGGCTCATCTTATGGATCACCAAGTAGAAGTTCCTCATCAGGTCCGGCAGGTGGAGCATCTGCTGGAGGAAACTACGGTGGAAATAAAAATACTTCTCAATCTTATGGGGGAAGTGGAAGCACAGCTAGAGAAAGAGCTATACAAAGAAACCAAACTCAAAGAACTCCTACAAGAACTACGACAAAAACAGGACCAACAAATATTCATGGCGATGGTGGTGGAACTACTCCATATACTTACATAGGTGGTAAAAAATATAATGTAACTCCTACAACAAGAGATGAAAGAAATAGAGCAACTCTTAAACAACAAATACTTAATCAAACTACATTAGGTGGTAATAGAATTGATAAATTTGGTAACACTAAAAAAAGTCCTTTTAGACAAGGTGGTGGTTTAGGTAGTTTATTAATGGGTGCAATTGGAATGCTTATGGGTATTCCAGGGTTAGGTTTAATAACAGGTGGACTTGGAAATTTAAAAGGTAAACTTGGAGATGCTTTTGGAAACTTCAATAGAAAAATGAGAGGTGTAAATCCTGATGGTACCACTAGAACTCAAGCACAGTATGAACAAGCAAGATACAACAGACAACAACAAAAAAGATTAGATAGATTGTTTGCTGCAAAAGACAGAGGTTACAATCAAATTGGTTTTGGTGACTTTACTAAAAAGACTATGGACTTTACTCCAGGTCAACAAGCTAAAATAGATGAGTTAATGGCAGCAGGTTTTATGCCTAGCACTGCAAGAAATGTAGATAGTGGAAGAGGTAGTGGTTTAAGAGGCACATTAAACTTAAACAATTTAGAACAAGGTGATTTAAATAATATAGAATCATTGGTGGCGGCATCACAAATGCCACAAAAAACTAATTTTAATCCTAATGATTTAAGCACTGCTTTTACTACAAACATGGGACAATCTAGAATGACTCCAGAAATGGAACAATTTTACACAGAACAAATGAAGTCACAATATCCTGAGTTATATAATGAATTAAATCCTGTTGAAATTGCACCTTCTTATGAATTAAGAAATGATGGTTCTTTTAGACCGTATGAATATAATTATAATCCAAAAGAAGAAGGCATCATGGGTATAGATGTAGGATACCCATCAAATGATTTAATGGCTGCAGTTTCTGCTCAAGATTTAGCTAGATATTCTCAACAAGGAGATCTTACTAGAACAACTGATTATGAAACTGCTATGGATACAATATACCAAGGATCTCAAATGACACCATATGAATATAACCAATTACAACAAGGAAATATAACACAACCTGGAACTTACATAGGATAATGGCTAAAATAGTACAAACATTAACTAGAGCAAGTGATGAATATGAACAAGACGTAGCACAATCTTTAGTTAGAGATTTAGATGCAGTGTTAGAAAAATTAAACACTACATTTCAAGAAGAATTAAAACAGGAAATAGAAGCTAGAAGTTTCTTTTTAGATTAATGGCAGTAGTAAACCAATATAAATTTGTAGGTATAGATAATAATACAAGTGGTAGTGCACTTACACCATTAGGATCTGGTATTCCTGCGGTTAATGAAACCATAGTTATTAAATCTATACTTGTTACAGCAGCAGGCACACCAATTGTTACTGTTACAAATAATAGCATTACAGCTATTAAATCAGTAGCGTTAACGGCTAATCAAACTAAAGAATTATTAACCCAACCGTTAATAGTAGAAGGTGGTAAAACGTTTACAGTGCAATCAAGCACTTCTGATTCGTTTGATGTGGCTATTAGTTATTTAAATATTAAGAAAGAGGTAACAACATAATGATAGAGTTAACACCAGAAAAAATAATAACAACAATTAAGAACAAGAAAACAGGTGAGGTTTATGAGACTGAAGAAGCTTTAAAAGCTGCTAATATACCTGAAGAAGACGTGCAGAGAGATGTGACGGTTATCATGCCACCTCTTGATTTAATAGGAAAAACAAAGTAAACTGACAAAACCATGGGAATAGAAGATATACAAATTTCAGAAGAGCTAGAAACTAACGCACCATCTATCAAGTATACAGGTGATGAGGGTCCTAAATCTCCACAACAAATAGAGCAAATGATGATGGCTCAATTAGAAGAAGAATATCTAAAATACGTTGATGAAATGATAGAGATGGGAAGAGAGCCTATGTCTATGCAACAGTTTATGGAACAAGCTATGGCCGAAGGACAAATGGCTGGGGGCAATCCTTTACCGCAAGACCCAACAAAACCAGTTAATCCTTTCCAACCAAAACCTACAGGACCAGTATTACCTGACAGACAGATGGCAGCGTATGGTGGTATGATGGGTGATGATGGTAGACGTAGATATGGTCTTGGAAGTTTTTTAAAAAAGACAGCTAGAAAATTAATACCAAATGAAATAGCAGACATAGCAGTTAAAGCTGCACCGTTTGTTGCACCGTTTAACCCAATAGCTGCGGGTTTGATGTCTGGTATAGGTGGCTTTGATCAAACAGGTAAAATAGGTTCATCAATTAAATCAGGATTAATGAATTATGGTTTAGGTCAAGTAGCTAGAGGTATTGGTGGTGGCACAGGTAATTTACAGACAGGTTTTAATCCCATGGGTGGTTTTGGAGATGCAACAACATTTGGAAAAGGATTACTAAGTAACCCAATGCAAGGTGAGGGTGGGTTAAGTAAATTTTTAGCTGATAGAACATCAGCACCAGCAGTAGTAGATGGAAGTAGTCTTTCTACAGCAGGAACAGGTGATGCAGCAATTGCAGAAGCTATTGCAACAGGTGATTTAGATGCACAAGCTGCAATAACAGATAAACTGTTACAAGTAGGAAAAAGAACAAAAACGCCTAAAGGTATATTAAAAACAATTTCAGACTTTGCATTAGACAATAAACTTTTAACAGGTCTTGCAGCAGGAACATTAGGAGCAACTGCTCTTATGGGTAATATGGAAGCCGATGAAATACAAGATTTACAAAGAGGCGAAGGTTTAGATGTAGAATCTATTAGAGCAGAAGTTATAGAAGCATATAAAGATCCATCAGGTGAAAAATTAAAAGCTTTAGCATCTAAGTATCCTTTCTTAAGCAAAAGAAGAAATATAGATGTAGATAAACTAGCTTACGGCGGTAGAATTGGTATGGCAGAAGGTGGAATCATGGACCTTGGTGGCATGGAAAAAGATTACAGAGCTGAAGGTGGGTTTGTACCTATTGGAAGAGAAGAAAAAGCAGACGATGTGCCTGCAAGATTAAGTGTAAATGAGTTTGTATTTACTGCAGATGCTGTTAGAAATGCAGGTGGTGGAGATATAGATAAAGGCGCAGAAGTTATGGAGAACATGATGAAAAATTTAGAAGCTGGCGGACAAGTGTCTGAAGAGTCACAAGGTATGGCTGGCGCACAACAGATGTTTGAAACATCAGAACGATTAAGTGAGGTAATATAATGGCTGTACAAGAAACAAGAGCACTTCCACCACAATATTTAGAAGATCTACAAAAAGATTATGGGACACAGTTAACAACAAGAACGGCAGCGCCGTTAAATACAAATTTATTTGCACCTAAAGTTGCTGGTCAAGACCAAGCGCAACAAGATGCATACACAATGGCTACAACACAAGGCCAAGGTATCGGTGCATTTCAACCTTACATTACACAAGCAGGAGCCTATGATACTGCAGCTGCAGGTTTATCAGGAGCAGGAGCTTACTCTCCGTTTATGTCTCCATATCAACAAGATGTAATTGATGCAACACTTGCAGAGTATGATACACAAGCAGCACAAGGTTTAGCAGGTATAGGTCAACAAGCAGCCATGTCTGGAAATTTAGGTGGAGGTCGTGAAGGTGTTATGAGATCACAATACCAAAATAAATCTGACATGAACAGAGCATTATTACAATCAGGGTTATTACAACAAGGATTTACACAAGCTAATCAATTAGCTAATCAAGCCTTTAATCAACAAATGGCATTAGGAGCTAATCAACAAGGACTAGCTCAACAAGTTCCAGGATTATTTGGACAAGATATTGGTACTTTACGATCAGCGGGCGCGGGTCAACAAGCACAAGTACAGGCAGGCTTAGATGCTAAAAGAGAAGAGGAAAGACTAGCAGCTTACGAGCCATATGAAAGACTAGGTTATCTAGGATCTGGAATTGCAAGTATTGCATCTGGAGCACCGGGACAATATCAATCTATGGTAACACCTAACCCTACGCCGTTGCAGAATGCGTTGGGAATAGCTTCAGTTGGTGGTGGGTTACTTGGAAACTATGGTGACTACTTACAAGGAAGAAACGCTTAATGAATAACAACAACTTATATAAAAGACCTATGTTTAGAAAAGGTGGATCTGCTGAAGGTGGAATTACATCTGGATTACAAAGACCTGGTTATAGTGTAGGTAAAAGAGTTACAGAAGTCATGGATGAAATGCGAACAGTTTTACCACAAAGAGGTGGACCTAAACGTAGATTTAATGATTTCTTAATTGATTTTGGTTTAGATATTGCAACTAGACCACCAATGGGATCAGGAGTAGGTGGAGCAATAAGCACAGCACTTGCATCAGCTAAAGATCCTTTTGATAAATTTAAACAATCAAGAGCAGGAGAAGAAGGTTTTGAAGACAAGTTAGCGCTTGGTGCTTATGACGTAGTCAAAGGCGAACAAGCTGCGGAAAAAGATTTTGAACAGAAAAAAGATTTAATTAGATTAGAGTCAGAACTTAACCCTAAACTTAAAAAAGTATTTAGAGAAGAGATACCTGAAGTTAGAATAAATGAGTATACAGATTCTTTACAAGAAAATGAATTTGATTTTATTAAAAACCAAGCAAGAGAAATTGCATCAGACATTGTAACTTATAATGTATTTAAAGAAAAAAACCCTGACTCTGGTCCAGCTAAAAAAGATTTTAGAGGTATACTTCCTTATGAGTATGATAAAAAAGGACAACCGGTACCTAACTATGAAACTATTACAGTAGGACAAGTTTTTTATAATCCTGAAGACGGTTTATTCTACGAAAGAGTAGCTGAAGAGGGTATAATCGGAACAGATTTTAAAGCACTTGATCCTTTCACATATGACTAGGAGATTAAATGGCTTTAAGATCAGGTATTGGAATAACCGAAGAAACAGATAAAGAAAAAGATAAACAAAAAACCATTACAAGAAAAGTACGTGGTGTTGATGTTGTAACTAAAGTTCCTGATGACGAAGTTGGTGGCTTTACATCTGCTGCAGCTGGTGTTGGTTCAGGTATCGTTAAGACTGTAGAAGGGGTCGTGTCTCTTGGAGCAGAGCTCATGGACCTCGGACTTACAGAAAATGCTGCTGACGAAGTAGAATCTTTTTTTGATACAATAAACATTTTTGAAGACACAGCAAACGCTAGAGCGGCTGGTAAAATTACACAAGCATTAATACAAATAGGTACACCTGCAGCAGTGGGTTCTAAGATTGCATTAAAGCTAGCTAACAAAGCATTACAAGCTAAAAAAACGGGTAAGTATGCTAATGTCATGAGTAAGAATGCTCAAAAAGGAATTAAGAAAGCTAAAGAATTAAACAAACTTACAGGTAAAAAAAGATTTGGTGCATTAGTTTTAGGTGGTGCCGCTGGCGAAACATTAGTAGGTGACACTGAAGAAATAGGTTCTTTTGGTGATGTGTTTGAAGCAGGACCAACACAATTAGATAGAGAAGTAAAAGAAGATTCATCAGAAGATGCAGTTAGAAAACTTATGAACAGAACTAAGTTTGCATCAGAGTCTGTATTTGTTACACCATTTGTATATGGCATAGGATTAGGAGCCAAGACATTGGCTAAAAAAGGAAAAGAATTGGCATACAGTAATTCTAAAATTGCTAGAGGATTAGATAAGTTTGGTGCAATATTTAGAGCAAGATCTAGTAAACCAGAAGAAGTGTTTTTATCTAAGATGAAAGAAAATGCACGTAAAATGGCAGACACTAATTTTTCTATGGAACAGGTAGCAAGGATAGATAAAATAACTAACAAATATTTTCCAGCTACTAAAAAGTTTTTAGATAAAACCGGTGAACCAGGGAGAAAAAAATTTTTAGAAAATCTAGATAAAACTTTATTTAAAGGTGATCTTAACAAAGAAGGTTTAGATAAAACTTTACAGTCGACATTACTAAAACAAATGAAAGATGCTAACGTACCTGTACCTGATCAATCTATTATATTTAAAGGATTAAAAGATACACGTAATAAATTTAAAGAACTATTAGAAATTACAGCTGGAGGACCAGGAGCTAAAGTAGATTTGCCTGCAGGTGTAGGTGTTGATCTTAGAGCTTTAATGGGAGATAGAATTAAAAACTATATTGGTAATACTTATGAAATGTTTCAAAACAAAGATGTAGGTTTATTTAACAGATTTAAACCAGCTGCTAAAGATAAAGAAGCAGTAGCTGATATGTTTATGAGATACGCTGCTAAAAATAAAAATCCTATTAATGATTTTGAAGCAGATCAAATGGTAGATGAATTAATTGCATCAGCAAGAAACATGGACCCTAAAAAAGATACACTACCTACGTTTGCTTATCAAAACTTAACTAAAAGTGCAGAAGACGCATACAATATTAAAACCTTTGCACAAACATTAACTAAAGAAACACCTGATGGTGATAAAACATTAAGAGTTATAGGTAAAGGTAGTAAAAATTTTAGAAAATTATTTGGTGAAGTAGAAGATGTAAGACATTCTATCTATGAAGGAGTTAATAGATTATCTGTAGTCGCTAGAAAAAATCAATTGTTTGATGAAGTATTAGATACAGACGAAGCTATGAAAGCTGCAACTAAAGCGGACACACCTCCAGGTCAAAGAGGATTTTTTCATTCAACACCTTTAGAAGCACGTAGAGCTTTTGGTGATATACCTGGTGATGAGATTGTAAAAATAGATCCTTATGTAAAAGAATATTTTAAAGATGGTGTATTGGTTAATAGATTACAAGGTATGTATACCACAAGAGCTATCGCAGAAGGTTTTTCTAACGTGTCTAAATTACAAGAATTTATGAGAGGTGAAACCGGTGGAGCATTAGGTAAAACTTTTTCTTGGGCATGGCGTAACTTATTATTGACACCTAAAGCTGGTGCACAATATGCTAAAACAATTTTATCAATACCTACACACATAAGAAACTTTTTAAGTTCTGGTGCATTTGCATTAGGTAATGGTACGTTGTTTGAGAATCCACAATTAATGAAAGAAGCTATGCAAAGAGCAGGTGCAACTATACAAGTTGGAGTTAGAAACCCATTATCTATGGAACGTTACAGAAGATATTTAGAACTTGGTGTAACAAACACAAACACACGGCTTGGTGATCTTAGAAACCTAATGAAAGATGTAAGATTTGGTGACGGTAACATTGCAACGGACAGCATACTTAGACCTATGTTAAATTCTTTAGGTGCTATTGGTAAAGGAGTTAAAAAAGCTGGTAAAACCATGCAAGATTTATATGTTGCGGAAGATGACTTTTGGAAAATATTTAATTTTGAAGTTGAGTACGGAAGATTATTTAAATTAAACAAAGACAAATTATTAAAAATGTCTAACGAACAGATGGAAGAAATGGCAGCTAAGATAGTAAGAAATACTGTGCCTAATTATGCGTACGTGGGTGAAGCTGTAAGAGCTGCACGTATGTCACCATTTGGTAACTTTATGTCGTGGCCATCAGAAGTTTATAGAACTGGTGCTGGAATTGTAAGACAAGCCTTAGACGAAATAGCTGATCCTGTTACTAAAAAAATTAATCCTATTACAAGTAAAAATCCTATGAAAGCTATAGGTATGAAAAGATTAACTGGTATGACCCTAGCAACACTAGCTCTTCCTTATGGAGCAATAAAAGGATCACAAGCTATCTTTGGTGTAAGTAATGAAGAAGCAGATGCAGCAAATGATTTTGTTGCACCATGGGCAAAAGATTCACAAAAAACATACATGAGAGATCCTGAAACAGATGAATTGTACTATATAGATTACAGTAAAAATAATGTTTACGATACGTTAACAAGACCTTTTCAAACAATACTTAGAAACGTACAAGAAGGAATAGAAGATGAAGAAATTTTATTAAAAGGTTTTGCTGAAGGTGTAGCACAAGCAGCCGGTCAAGTAGCAGAACCATTTGTATCTGAGTCTATGTTTACAGAAGCATTTATGGATATTTATTCTAGAAATGGAATGACTAACGAAGGTGTAGAATTATATTCGGAACAAACACCAGAAGCAGAAAAATATCAAAGAATATTTAAACATTTAACTAAAACATTAATGCCTACAGTAAAACCTTTCCAAAGATTAGGAAAAGCTCTTACTGATACACCTAGTTCAACAGGAGAGTTTTTTGAAGTAGGTCCTGAGATGGCTGGTATTATGGGATGGAAACCTGTTAAAGTTGAACCAGAAAAAGCTTTAGGTTTTTACATTTATGACTTTCAACGAGGTATATCTAAAGCAAGAAAAGAATTTACAGGTGGACCTGAAGGACTATTAAAAGGTGGACCTAAAACTCCTGAATCAGTTATTGAAAGATTATTTATAGCTAATCAAGCTTCTTTTGAAGTGCAAAAAGAAATGTTAAGACATTTTCAAAACGCACAAAAAATTGGTATGTCTAGATCACAAATTAAAAAATCATTAGAAAAAAGAGGTATACCAGAATCAACTATTGACAATTTGTTTAAGGGAGATTTTAAATTCTTTTTTCCATCAGAAGCAATTCAAGATAGGTTTAAAGAAATTTCTAGAGAAACAGGTACACCAAATCCTTTTTTACAAGCAAAAGGTATTCTTATGGGAATGAAAAATTCATTTAAAGGTTTAAGTTTGTATCGAGATTTCCCATTAACGCTTGAAGATTTTATGCCACCAAGTAATACGTACGACGATCAATCTAAAGCACCACCACTAGGCAATACACCTATGCCTGTACAAATGGCTAGTAATACGCAACAAAAAAACTCACAAACAAACTTGACACGTAACGAAGAAGCGTTACTATCTCCAACTGAAAAGGTAATAGCGAGTAGAACATAATGGTTAAAAAATCCGCATTAGAAAAAATTGAATCACATGAAAAGCTTTGCAGAATAATGCAAAAGCAAACGTTTGAGCAAATCAAAGAAATGCAAGAACGTATCAAAAGATTAGAATACTGGATAGTCGGTGGTATGGGAGCCGTTCTAATAGTATTACTTACAGATATTACACAATAAAAATATGCAACTATCACGAAATTTTTCTCTTCAGGAGCTTATCAAATCAGACACTGCTATACGTAAGGGTATAGATAATAATCCTAACGCAGATCAAATTGAAAAATTAAAAGCTTTGTGTGAAAACATACTGCAACCAGTACGTGATCACTTCGGCAGAGTAAAAATAACAAGCGGATTTCGTAGCATAGAATTATGCACAGCTATTGGCAGCTCTGCCAGGTCACAGCATGCCAAAGCTGAAGCCGCAGATTTCGAATGTATTGGCGTAGACAACGCTGAATTATTTGATTGGATTAAAAATAATCTTGAACCAGATCAATTGATCCTCGAGTTCTACACTCCTGGCGAACCCAACTCGGGCTGGATTCACTGTAGCTGGATACCTGAAGGTAGACGTGCATCTTTTTTACATGCTTACAAATCTGAAGGTAAGACTAAATATAAACCAATACTAGGTAAAGCAAAAGACCTGGTTTAAAAATTACAGCGCGCGTCGCATGTATATCCTATTAAATCCATGACCTTAATTCTTCTCCTAAAACTTCTGATGCTATATTTATTTTTTTGCGTAGAGCTTGCACGATTTTTTCATCCACTGTATCGTCCGCCATTAAATCAACATAAGTTACCGATTTTTTTTGGCCGATCCTGTGTGCTCTGTCTTCTGATTGTAATCGCTTTTCTAAGTCATATCCGTTAGAATAGTAAATTACGGTGTTTGCAGCTGTCAAAGTAATGCCATAGCCGCCCGTAGAAGGCGTTCCAACAATAAACCGACACTTAGGGTCATCCTGAAAACGCTTAATATTAGGTTGTCTTTCTTCTTGTGGTGTTAATCCATAATAGTCGACAATGGACCCCGGACCATATTCTTTAGTTACAGCTTTAATAATTTCTGTAATGTCATATTGATAATGAGCCCATATAATTGCTTTACCTTCCGTTTCTTCTAACACATTCATAAGTTCTGTAATTCTATTATTAGCAATAGGTTGTGTTCCACCATCATCAGCAGTAAAATGACCACAAGTAATTTGCTGCAGTCGCATTAATTGAGTTAATGTGTTTACAGTAGTAGATTGTTTTCCTTTTAATATAGCAATTGCTTCTTTTTTCATTTGTTCATACAATTTACGTTGATCTGGTGTTAACTGTATCTGTCTTTTTATAAAAATTTTGTCTGGTAAATCTAAACAATCTTCTTTTAATACACGATAAGAAAAATCTTTTAGTTTATCAGACAATTCACCTAGGTTTTTAAAACCATTTACAACTTGTATTTGTCTACCATGCATATGCAGAGTTTTCATTTGTGCATATCTATTTCTAAAAGAATAATAAGATTGAAAATTTAATAACCAAGTGCTTAGAAATTCACATTGAGTAAATAAATCTAAAGGATTTTTAGTAACAGGAGAACCTGTCATAATTCTTCTGTATACTGCCGACCCAGCTAATTTAAGAATATTTTTTGTACGTTTAGCGGTAGGTGTTTTGATTGTAGTGGACTCGTCAATAGCCATCATAGTTCTATGACAAGATAAAAATTTATTAGCAAAATCCATACCTTTAGTTGTACTAAAAGCTTCAACATTCATAATTAATATATGCAAACCTTCACCTTCAGAAAATAATTCATCTAAACTTTCTTTTTGTTTTTTAGTAATAGCAGCTTTCCATAATACAGTTATGTTTTCTATGTGATTTGGCAGGTGTGTTGGTAATTCATTATTATACCAAGTTCCTACAACACCTTTAGGTGCAATAATAAGAGCACCATTAACTTTGCCTTTATCATAAAGCATAGCTAAATTGTCTATTAATACTTTTGTTTTACCTGTACCCATTTCCATAAAATAAGCATAAGTTTCTCTATTCCATGACTTTTCTAATGCAGTCATTTGATGTGCATACGGTTTTGTTTTAAATTTATAATTCATAATTTTTCTTCTTTCTACTTGACAAGATAACAACTCAAACCTATATTGTCAAGCATGAAAGAAAAGATAATTAGATATGAAGATATTAAAAATGAGGATGCACCAGCAGTTTATGTAATTCAAGAAATTCCAGGAACAGCAGAGGGTAGACCTAAAATAAATATTATGGGTGCAGCAGATTATGGAAAGTTTAAATTTTTATTACCAGAACTTTCACAAATAATTTTTTCACCAGGTCCACTTATTTTTAAACTTAGAAAAGCATTAGCAAAGTATAGAAAAAAAGATTATTTATTATTAACAGGAGATCCTGCAATAATAGGAGTCGCATGTTCTATAGTTTCTGATATAACTAACGGCAAATACAATCTTTTAAAATGGGATAAGCAGGAAAGAAAATATTATTCTATTGAGATTGACTTATATGAAAGAGGAAAGATAGATGAGTAACATTAACTTTGAAGAAGACCAACAAGACCTTGTAGATAAAACCGCAAGTATACAATCTCTAGCAGATCAGATACAACTGTTAGAGGGATTGATTTCTAGAATAGAAAAAAGTGAAAACAATCTTAAAGATTTAAAAAAAGAACATGACCGATTATCAGGAGAAGTAATTCCGACTATGATGGCAGAGATGGGTTTAGCTCATCTTAAATTATCAGATGGTTCTACGGTAGATGTTAAACCGAATTATAGTGCTAGTATTTCTATTGCAAATAGAGAGAAAGCATTTACATGGCTTCGTGAAAATGGCTTGGGTGATATAATCAAAAATGAGATATCCGTATCATTCGGTCGTAACGAGGATAACAAGGCAGCTGATTATG
>WLWH01001589.1_pt1 | contig 14481 bp, 33 predicted proteins | sample 6712741 | NCBI WGS metagenome assembly WLWH01 (sample SAMN12718694, study PRJNA515312) | sponge metagenome | isolation source: marine sponge | host: Mycale hentscheli | place: New Zealand: South Island, Marlborough, Capsize Point | collected 2003-05-01 | reverse complement strand
AATATTACAACAGGAAGTCCTGCTATATTATTAAAAAATATTTTAGAAGAACGAGGAGAGAAAGTTACAATGTGGGATCCTTGGGTTGATTCAACAGATGTTATGAAAGTAAAAGATGAATACGAATGGGATACTATTCCACAATTATTTTTTATTGGAACTAAACACGAAGCATTTAATTCTTTTTATTATATGCCAGGTTGCACAGTTATTGATCCCTTTAGATATTTATCAGTAAATGATGATGTAGAATATATACCATTAGGTAAAAATACATGACACCTTTAGAAAGAATAAATATAATAAGAAAATGGATATTAGAGTATGTTGAAACAATGGATAAACCAGCTAATTGTTTAGTAGTTGGTATTTCAGGTGGAGTAGATTCAGCTGTGGTAAGCACTATTTGTGCAATGACAGGTATGAAAACACTTGTGGCATCAATGCCTATTTCGCAAAGGCCCGAGCATCATGATTTAAGTATTAAACATAAAAATTGGATTACTACTAAATATAGTAATTGTTTTGGTGTGGAAATAGATTTAACACATACATTTTTAAGTTTTGAAAATCAAATGATAGATATGAAATTTAAAGATGAAATGGGTTTAGCTAATTCAAGAGCAAGAATGAGAATGATGTGTTTGTATCAATTATCAGCTAGTACAAGTGGTATTGTGGTAGGAACAGGAAATAAAATAGAAGATTTTGGAGTTGGATTTTATACAAAATATGGCGATGGGGGAGTAGATATATCACCTATTGCAGATTGTACTAAAACAGAAGTATGGGCTATGGCAAAAGAACTAGGAATACTAGAAGAAATACAAATAGCAGAACCTACTGACGGATTGTGGAATGACGGTCGTAATGATACTGATCAATTAGGTATGTCTTATTCTCAAATAGAATATCTTATGAAAAATCCTAGTGAGCCAGCATATCAACAATATTTATCTATCAGAAAGAAGAATTTACATAAAATGAAATCAATCCCAGTATGTAAATTTGATGGAAAAACAAATCTGGCAAACGATTAGGTCTAAATTAAACGATTTTTTTATTCAACGTGTAGAAACTTCGATTGAACGTGGTATACCTGATGTGTTTTATTGTGTTGATGGTCATGCTGGTTGGTTAGAAGGAAAGTATTTGCGGTCCCCCAAAAGAGAAAAGACCAAATTAAAACTAAAATTGAGTATAGAACAAATCGCATGGCACAAGTCTTACTCCTATCATGGTGGTCTTGTCTACATTATAGTGAAAAAAGATAAAGAAATTTTTTTATTTAATAGTTCTGATGGTGAAGCTTTGGCTAAAGGTGTTACTCGGGAAGAATGGAGTAAAATGTCTTTAGCGAAAGATTGGAACACAATACGAATAATCTTGTCTAAAAAAGAAAAAAAATAAAATATACTTAAAGTATAACAATTAATAGAAAGGAGAACTATGCCAGAAGAAAAAGAAAGTGTATTGAAGAGAATACAAAAACTTTTACAGATGTCTACTGAAAACGGCGCTTCTGAAAACGAAGCAATGTTAGCTGCAGATAAAGCTCAAAAGTTACTTCAAGAACACAATCTATCTATAAGCGATTTAAAAGACGATGATCAAGTAGAGCCTATGGATAGCGAAGATATAGAGGTCGAAAGAGATTTATGGAAAGGCTACATTAGAGGTGCTACAGCTAAACTATATTTCTGCAAGACTTATACTACTATGAAATTAGATAAACACTACAGACGAGTAAAAGTAATTACTTTTGTAGGTAGAAAATCTAATCGTATGGTAGCTACAGAGATGTGTAAGTATTTTATCAATACAGTAGATAGATTAGCTGCAGAAGAATTTAGAGAAGTGCCAGGTAGTCGTGCTAGTATTAATAAAATGTCTCATGCTTTTAAACAAGGGTGCGCTAGTAGATTGCAACGTAGATTACTTGATAGATATAACGAGATAGCTCCCGAATATATCCCTCAAGGCAATCCTGATGGTTTACCAGTTCTTTATAAGAACGAGCAAATGGCTATTACTAAATGGCTAGAGCAAAAAGGTATTCGATTAGTTAGTAGAAAGCAATCTATGAGTATTCGAGACAGAGTAGCTTATAGCCGTGGATCAGAAAAAGCTAATGGAATAGGGCTAAATACACAAGTAAATGCTCGAACTAAATCTAGAATGTTAGGTCGATAATTGTTATAATAGGGCCAAGAAATTGGCCCTATGAAACTTACAGAAATCAAATATAAAAATAAAATAATCAGAGTATCTTTTAAGGATATAGAAGAATATGGTTATTTTGAAACTGATGATAATACATTAGTAATCAATAAAAATCTTACTAAACAAATGCTTGGTAAAACTTTATTTCACGAGTTATTTCATATTATAGTTACTTTAAATAATTTCCCTGTATTAAACTATGGTGAAGAAAGAGTAGCATCACTAACAGAACAATATTATACTATTTTAAAAAGTAATCCCACTCTTAAAAATTTAATTATGAGGAGTTTAAAAGAATGAAGTTTGTTTTAGTAATGTTATTGTGCAGTAATGTTCCTGGTAATTCTTGCCAACCTTTTGAACCAGAATACAATGACTTTAACACTTATCACGAATGCGCTAGACATGGTTATAATGCTTCAGCAGATTTAATGAATAACTTTAGTAATGAATTTATTGACGAGTATCAAGCTTACATAGTTTTTTCTTGTAAACAACCAGATAGAGTAACTACATAATGTTTAAAGATACAGAACATAGTTTAATGAAAGAGCTTATGAGTTTACCAACTCAAAATTATTGGGTTAAATTTACTTATCATAATAGAAGAAACTTAAAAGAGGTTCTTGACTTTTCTTTTCCACAATACGATAGTGAACCATATTTTCCTAGAATAAATCGTTTCTATGAATTTTGTAGTAGAAACATGAAACAGTTTAAATTTGTCGATTACGAGATTACCGAGTATCCTAACGAAATTCCACGTTATTGCGAAAATATAGATAAAGAGTTTATAATCCACTAAATTAGTGTGACGTAGAACGATTTATAGAGCAGGTTGTAGTCTTTTATATAGTAAGTATCGTGGCTTTTTTTCTTGTTTTTATTGATTATTCTTTTATTTAAAAATAGTAAATTAGAAAAAAATAGAAAGGAATAATATGACTATAAAAAAGTTAAGCGATATTATCAAAGACGTTAACAAAGAAAACGAACCACCTGGTGGTTGGAAGAAAGAAGATAGATTAACAAACGAAGAAGCTGCAGCATCGTTAGATTTAGATGTATCTGACTTTAGCGATGACGGTGCAGATTTAGAAGAACTCAAAGATATATTAGAAGGATAATTATGCCATCACACAAAGTAATAAAACGAGACCAACTTATTTATTCGAATGCGATAGCTCGTACAAGTAAATGGCCACGCCATTTTAAAAAACACGAGTTTGAAGATGTTACTAAATTCGATAAAAATCAAGAATGGCCTATACATTTCGATATACAAATGCGTCCAGACTGTAGGCGTATTTTATTCGAACATGCTAATGGAGAGTTATATCAATTAGATATACCTAACTCTGTTTACAGAGAACTAAAGACAGTAGAAAGGGTTACTTTAAATTAATGAACGATCAAACTAGACATAGAATAGACGAAGTAATAGGCACTAACAAAGCTAGAAAATACGAAGATGATACTAAAAAGTTAATTGATAAATGGATTAGCAAGTGTCCTGTTAAAATTATTAAAAAAGAAGAAACACCGCCTGGTTTCGTTTATGAGAAAGGTGAGATTTCTTTAACATTAATACTGGAGAGAAAATAATGAGTAGAAAAGACGTAGTAAAAGCACTTAAAATGTGTGGCAGTCCTATGACTTATAGTCAGTTTTACAAGAAATTAAAACTTACTGAAGAACAGAAAAAAGCTAAAGCTAATGCGTGTGTACATTTTTTAACTGATGTGCCTAATTCTAAAGAAGGTTGGGCATTTATTAATCAGTTTAAAAAGTATCTACATAAAGGTAGATATAGCATTAGATTAAAGGGTCGTGGATCAAGAAAGATACATGGCAATCAAAGCTTTATTCCTCTTAAATACGCAGAAAAATACTCTGTTTACATTGACTATAAAATTAAAGATAGCAATAGTCCAGGTTATAATGATTCTAAAGTATATACGATGGAGCAAAAATTTAGAAACATAAGAGGTGATTTAATGGTAATCAAAAATCAAATAGATGAGATATTAAATTTAGACAAATGAAAATGATATTATCTTTAATCGTCATGTTAGAGAGTGGCGGTTTAGGATTACTCAAAATAGAAAGCAACGAGATATTATCTTGTTCTTTATGGATAGAAAAAAATATAGTATATAAAGATAATCCATTATACGAAGCAGGTAATGGCGAAGTGTGGGTAAATTCTTATTATAAAAATCATATTATAATAGGTCATATCTGCGAGAAAGGAGAACTATGAAAAGAAAACTTAAAGTTAAATTTAATTTGATTGTTCCTTGCGAGAAAGAAATAGTCATACATGACGAGAAAGAGTTTAATGATAATAAAGAATCATTTTTATTAGCTTGTAGTGACGAAAACGATTGTCAATTATTATTATCAGATTATATAGAAGAATATGGTATAGAGTCAATATCTGATAGTTTTGTAGAAGATAGTCCTAATCGAGAAGTACATAGCATACAATCTATTACTGACGATAAAGGTAATTTTATTTATAAAGAAAAGAAATGAACATATTTTATTTAGATACTAACCCTGCGTTATGCGCCGAGTATCATTGTGATAAACATGTAGTAAAAATGATTATCGAGTATGCTCAATTATTATCGACAGCACATAGAATTATAGATGGCGAAGAAATAAAAGTGTTATCTAATACAGGCAAACAAATGGTAACTCAATATAAGTTATCAGATTATAGAGAAAATCATTTATATAAATGTGCTCATATTAATCATCCATCCAATATATGGACTAGAGGTAATAAAGATCAATATAGATATGTGTTAGAATTATGGAATTCTCTTAATATGCAATATACTAAAAGATATGGTAAAGTTCACAGTACTTTTAAAAAATTGTGTCAATATCTTAACCAATTTCCTACAAATATAAAAGAGACAGTTTATACTATGCCACCACAATGCATGCCAGACGAATGTAAAAAAGAAGGCGATACCATAGAAGCATATCGTAATTTTTACAAGGCTCACAAAAGAGAGTTCGCAACATGGAAAAATGGCACTCCTACTTGGTTTATTTAGGCTTTACAAACACGATAAAATATGCTAACCCTAACGAAAATGTTAGTGTATTTTCAGTTCAGGCGTTGCGGATACTATGCTAACGGCCTTATCGAGGCGGACAATTTAGATACCGCAGGCAAGGCTCTCTGGTCTGAGCATGTGAAAACATTTAGATGGAGTAAAGAAAACTTTATTTCAGAAGATGCGAATACACTCACTGTGGAGGAATATCGGGATGGACAACACTCTGATAAGCAAACTGAACCACAAGCAAAATCTAGAAGCCCAGTGGGCTAGCAAATTACTTGCTAACGGATCAGTTACCGTTTCAATGGTAAAAATCTCAAAAGAGATTAAAGATGTTGAAAGGGAAATAATAGAAGTTACAGAACAAAAACAGTAGTTCTGTACAAATAGTAGGAAATAAAATACCATAGCAATATGGCAAAGATACCTACGACACGTCTAAATTCTGCGCCTGTCGTGTATGAACAAAACGAATTTAACCAACTCATCGAAGATTTACAAGATATTATTAAAATTTTAAACACAACTTATCCAAAAGATCAAAGTGATGAAAGAGAAAGACAAGTTTGGTTTTTAGGAGGATAAATGGCAAATATATATAAAAATGCTAAACTAGATTTAACTACAAATACTGTTGTAACTTTATATACAGTTCCATCTGATTCAAGAGCTATTATTAAATCTATTATTGTGTCAGACGACACTAATAATGGAAGTTCTATCACAGTCGATTTATTTGATGGCAATCCCGCAGGTGGCGCCTCGAAATTTAATTTGTTCAAGGACAAAGCGGTTACTGGGAACCAAACTGTGCAATTGTTACAAGAGCCGTTGATCATGATGGAAAGCGAAGTAATTCAAGTAACAGCAACAGATGCTAATAGATTACATGTTGTGGCTTCAATATTAGAAATAAATAGGAACGATCAATAGTAATACTTGTACTCATTAGATTAATTCTCTATATAAAGAGTTTTTAACTTATTTAAGGGATAATCTAATGTTATGGCTTTTTAAAATACCAATTGTATTTGTTGTATTAATTTTCATATATATCATTCTTACTATATAGGAATATAAATTTGAAAAAATATTTTTTAAAAAATATAAATATAGCCAATACCAATACCTTTCGACTACTATTCAAGTATACCAATGATTATACTGGTATTGGCACTTTTCTAGAGCCAATACCGCCAATACCTATCCCGAGGCTGCCGTGAGGACTTTTTTTCTTTGTTTTATGTTTTATTTTATTGTATATATAGTAGATTCAACAAGTTAAAGTTAGAATATAAATAAACAATTAGAAAGGAGAAATATGTCTAATATAAACCTGGCTATAAAGCCAAAAGTTACTCCAAAGACTAAAAAGTCTGAGGTAGTAAAACCTAAAGCTAAAGTTAAAGCAAAAGCTATGGATCCAAAAGATTATAAGGGTACATATAAATACGACAAAGATAGTCGTATACAAGTATGTGTTCCTAAAAATCCAAAGCGAGTTGGCTGTGGTGGTTGGAAAAGATTTAATCTTTACAAAAATGGTATGAAGATTAAAGAATTTCTAGACATCGGTGGTAAAACGATAGATTTAGATTGGGATAGAGAAAGAGGTTTTGTAGCAGTCGAGATAATCGATGAAGCTGGCAGAGCAGGCAAATCTGAAAAAGCCACATTTACTCTTAAAAAATAATATCTTGTATAATTTGATAATAGATAAATTATACTTATATGGTAACGAGAATAGTAGGTAGTTTGTTAGATTTCTACCTACTGTTCTAGAAAGGAGAATAATATGGGTTATACTAATTATTGGTACCAAAGTACTGATATTCCAGATGATAAATGGAAATTAATTAAAAAAGAATATAATGACTACGTTAAACCTGTTGCTGGTAAACTTATTGACGATAGTTCTAGTGAAGATAATATCGTGTTCGATGGTAGTTGCGAAACTTTTTTCTTTACTCAAAAAGCTACGAAAGAGTCAGAACGGAGTTATCCGGAACAAGATATAACTTTTCATTTTTGTAAGACTAGAGGTGCTCAATACGATTTAGCTGTGTGGTATCTTCTTACTTGTATTAATAAGTTATGTCCTGAAATTAAAATATCGAGGGATATGTAATGGTAGAAAAAGATAAACTTGATTGGTGTTATTACTTTAAAAGTATTGATAGATGGATACGTGTTTGTAGTAAAGATATGAACGAGGGCTTTTCTGTCTTTACTAAACAAACTAGGGTTAAAGAACACTATAAAAAAATCGCTGACTCAGGTGTAGAGTTTTATACCTGCGATGACGATGATTTAGATAAAGAATATGGAATGTATTATGGTAATCTAGAATTTGATCCATTAGATATAATGGAATCTCATAGTGGCCATACTAAAATGTTTCATAAAGAGAATGGTAAATGGTTACAACTATAATATTATCTTGTTTTTAATTGATAATAATTATTTTATTATAATTTAAAAAAGAAAGGTAGAATATGTTTAAAAGAATAAAAAAAGCAGAAGATGATCCTACTTTAGAACAGGCACAAAAGTTTGTTAAAGGTTGGGTAGAAAGACTTGTATTGTCTACTGGAACTTTACTTGTAGATGAAGAAGCTAGAATGAAACGAGGTATTAAAAAAAATAAAGCAGCAACTTTTTTAGCTAACAAAGATGGTTATCCAGAAATATTAGGACCAGCTATTTTTATACCTCACGAAGTTAAATCGGAGTGGTACTAATGGATAAAACAGAACTTTTTATGATAATAACATTTTGTACTATATTATTTGGTACACTATTAATAGTTGAGAAAGGATTAATATAATGGCGAGCACATATAAAAAACTGACTGTCTATCTTAATGAGGAACAAGAGAAAGTCTTGACCGATTTTGACCTTAAAATTATAGACAAAGATGATTTTGATTTACTACACTATACAGTAGGAATCATTAGTAAAAGACTAGCAGAAACTAATCACAAGATGATTACAGATGTAGACCCTAATACTTGCGATCCTGTTACATTACAACATAGTAGTAAAACGATAGGATGATTCTATTTTTCTTGTTTATATTGATATTATCTTTAGTAATCTGCTTTATATAAATTAAATTAAGAAAGGAGAATAACTATGGCTTATAATTGTACTGGTCATATTACTATTAAACATAAAGATAGTAAAATGCCTGAAATATTAAATGTCTATACTAGATTGTTTGATCAAGTAGATATTAAAGAAGCATATGGTACTTTTTATGATAGACTTACTCAAATGACAAGTGCTATACAAACTACTTTTGATGCTACTTTTACTATAACTAAAATAGAAGAAAATGTATGATAAAAAATATATATAGAGGTTACGACATCATAGAATACGACACTCAATGGAAAGTAGAATTAGAAGGTAAATCTATTGCTACATTCGATAAGGTCGAAGGTGTTAGTGGCGAAGCTAGTTGTATGTGTGAGATTGATCGTATTTATAGAAATGATCGTAAAGAGATTGATGCTAATATACAACGTGTTGACGCACAAGTTAAATTAAATAAGGATGTACAGAAAGCGAGGAATAATGGCAGCTAATAAATATATAGATGTTGTATCACCTAATCCTAACGCAGTATTGCCAAAGGATTATAAATTTAATAAGATACAACACTCTCCTAAAGTATTACAAATTGTTGATGGTATGTTAGGTTTCGAGTATAATGGAACTTACATTGTTGACCCGACTTTAGACGAAACAGGTAGATTCCCTGTTAGTGCAACAACATATTATAAAATATCAACAAAAGATAAAAATAGAATGATTAAGCACAATATCAAAATATAATGTGGAAATAATCTAGATTTACAATCATAAATAAATCGCTATATTAGGATAAATATGGCGATAACAATAGACCAAATTCATCAAACAAACGAGGCGACCTTATCCTCAATGGAAAAGAAGTTCTGTGAGGGTATTGCTGCAGGAAAAGGTAAGAGAACCAGTGCTGTTGACGCAGGTTATTCTGAAACATCAGCTCATGTACAAGCTGCCCGCAACTTAAAGAAGGATAAGATTATCCAATACATAGATAGGTTGAGGGTTGATGCTAGGCGCTTGACAAGTGAGTCTGTGTCAAAAGAGGTAGAGAAGCTTGACAAAGTGTATGCTGATGCTTGTGGCAAGAAGCAATATTCAGCAGCAGTCAATGCGATAAGGCTAAAGTCTCAGTTGTTGGGGTTTCTTGTTGAGAAGAAAGAAGTACAACACTCTACACTAGACGCTATGAACGATGATGACTTGTCTTCATACCTAGACCAAATACAAAAAGATCACAACATACAATAACACGCCGCCGCCTGCACGTGATGCTTGTGCCTAGGTGATCAGCGTTGTGCAGCAAGGATCAAGAATATATAAAAAAAAATCCTAGGAATTAAAAAAAAGTTTAAATAGGATATTAAAAATATATTAATTAATTTTATTAACTAATTAAGAAAGTAGAATTATGATTATATTATTTAAATTACCAATTACGTTTTTATTATTTATTACTATTTATACTTTTCTAGTGTAGGTAGTATTATTAGAATATAATAAGAACAAAAAGAGAACAACATTAAAACTAATACAACAGAAATTAACTATTTACTTTTATTAAAAAATTTAATAATTTTAATTATATTTTAAAAATTATATTTAGAAATTATTTCTAATCTTTTTAAAATATAGAAAGTAGAAAGTTATGAAAAATAAATCTAACGATAAAATAATCGAGAATAAAATAGCTTTATCTTTTAGAGAATTTAAAGATAAAAAAATTTTATTTAGATTATTTAATAATAAAAGAGATAAAACTAAATCTTTTATTATTTACGAAAACGCTAAATTTTCTAGTACTATAGAAAAAGCGTTTAATTCTAACTATAGAAAAATAGATATAGAATACGATACTACTAAAAATAATAGATTTAAAAAAGTTAATCTATTAGTAGATATTAATTCTTATCTAGATAAAAATAAAAAAGACTTATATTTAGATTTATTAAACTCGAATAAAGAGTTTATAAAAACTAATAAAGTTAGTAACGATATTCTAGAAAATATTAAATTCTTCGAGAATAAAGTTAATAGTCTTTAATACTAATTAAATAATTAAAGCGTCTATATTAATTTATAGACGCTTTTTTTTTATTCTTTTTATTCTTAAAATTTTTTTTACTCTTTAATAATCTAGTAAAAATAAAATCGTATTAAGTTTAATTAAATAAAATCGTATAAAGTTTAAAAAGAAATCTTGCTCTTTAAGGGAGAAAGAGATAGAAAGAGTGATGAATGGCATAAATGTATATAAATTTTGTAGTAAAAAAAATTTTTTTATTTTATATCTTTACAATGTCATTTTTAAATAGTAGCCTTCCACCAATTTATTGTAAAGTACGCAAGGAGTATTTATATGATTTACGAAAACATAATGGAGAAAGCGAGGACTGTGTTATCTTTGGTCTTACAAGTATACAGGGTCGTGGTCTCCTCTTTAATATCATGTTGGAAAATGGGGCTTGCTTTTGGCGCCTGCCAATATGTGCCTTCTTTTCTAAAGGTATGGAACGGAAAGAAGTGCCAGATATGTCAAACGACTTTCTTCAGCTGTGGAATAGCTTTGATTACCATCATAGCGTTAATCATTTTTCTTTTTTAATCGGACAACGAGGAAAATATATTGGTAAGGATAAAAAATTTTATCATGGTGAGTATCTGTTTACCATTGACTGGTGTCACCCTGATCCCAATTTACTTGACACAGATCATTCTGAAATTCCTCAGGAGCATAAGTGCGCTCATATATTGGAGCTTGACAACGGTAATTTTGCTGCTCAACCTAATAACAGACTATTATGGAACATTAATTCGTTCACTACGAGAAACGAAATCCCTGACTACAAAGTCCAAACAAACGAATGGAATGTAGAGAATAAGGATTGGCGGACCGAGGATACGGATAAATTTTTCTATGAGATAGAAGAAAAAAATTAGGTGTTGCTTCAATGGTAGGGAGACTTACTCGAAGCAGGGGTGATGGTGGGCAAAACAATTTTGTTTATATAGTATCATAAACAAATTAGAACGAGGAATGACAGTATCAATTTTACTTCCTACAAGGAAGAGAGTTCCCTTATTAAAAAAATGTGTAGAATCATTATTAGATAATGCATCTGATCCTACAAAAATTCAATTACTTTTTGGAGTAGATGACGATGATCCAGAGACAATAGATTATCTTAAAGATTTTAAACATCCAGCTAGATCAGTAATAAAATTTCAAAGACAAGGTTACGAAAACTTACATTTATATAATAACTCGTTAGCTTCATATGCACAAGGACTGTGGATCATGTTCTTTAATGATGATGCTATAATGAAAACTAAACACTGGGATTTAGAAATAAATAAGTTTGATGGCCAATTTAAACTTCTTAAAGTTCGAGAACAAACAGGACATCCTTATAGTATCTTTCCAATTATGCCCTATGATTGGTTTAGATGTCTAGATCATATAAGTTTACATGGACAAAATGATGCGTGGGTCTCAGAGATTGCTTACATGTTAGATGTAATGCAAGACGTGGATATAGATGTTTTACATGATAGAGCTGATATAACTGGTAATAATAATGACGATGTCTTTAAAGAAAGAATATACAAAGAGGGGAACCCTGATCAAGAAGGTGATTTACATCATATAAAAATGGTTAACTCTAGATTTGCGGACGCAAGTAAGCTATCTTGGTTTCTAGATAAAATAGGACAAAGTTCAGAACACTGGAAAAAGATTACTAGAAAAGAAGTTAAACCATTTATTAAGTTAGAAGAAAAATTTTTAGAGTATCAAAAAAGTGGTTCTGTAGGAGCAGGTAAACAAAATGCAAAAAACACAGATCAAGGAAAGATTAAAGTCAGCTATACAGATATTCAAAAAGACTAAGGATCCACGAGCTGCAGAAGTAATAGAGCATTTAAATAAGATACTATCGACTTCTAAATCTAGAGATAGTTTATTAGATTATGCAAAACATATTTACCCGGGATACAAGGATCCAGCTCATATACAATTGATTGCAAAAAATTTGCAAGCTCTAGAAAAAGGAGAGATAAATAGATTAGCAGTATTTATGCCGCCAAGACATGGAAAGTCTATGTTATGTAGCGAGTTCTTTCCAGCATGGTATCTAGGTAATAATCCAAATGAATTTGTAATTCAATCTACTTATGCTCAAGAACTTGCTGATGACTTTGGTCGTAAAGTTCGTAACCAGATAGCTAGTCCAGATTTTAATAGTGTCTTTCCACAAGTAGGTCTACGTGCTGATTCTAGTTCAGCTAAACGATTTCATACAATGCAAGGTGGAACTTATTCTGCGGTTGGTGCAGGTGGAGCTATTACAGGTAGAGGTGCGCATTTATTAATTATTGATGATCCTATAAAAGGTAGAGAGGACGCAGAGTCCGAGACACAAAGAAAAAATTTAGTAGAATGGTATAAGTCTGTAGCTTACACTAGACTTCAACCAGGTGGTAAAATAATTATTATTCAAACACGATGGCACCAAGACGATTTAGCAGGACACATATTATCAGAGAGTAAAGAAGATTGGAAAGTTTTAGATTTACCAGCGATAGATAATAAAGGTAATGCGTTATGGCCTGAAGCTTATTCAAAAGAAGATTTAGAAAAAATAAAAGATACAGTAGGTCAACGTGTATGGCAAGCTCTTTATCAACAGCAACCTAGCAATGATGAAGGATCCATTATTAAAAGAGAATGGTGGAATATATATGAAGAAGATAAAATCCCTACACTATCATATGTAGTACAATCTTATGATACTGCGTTTTCTACAAAAGCTTCTGCTGACTTCTCTGCTTGTACAACGTGGGGAGTATTTAATGCTCGTGACGAAAGTAATCGACCTTACGCTGCAGCAATATTATTAGACGCATGGAAAGAAAGATTAGAGTATCCAGATTTAAGAAAACGTGCACAAGATAGTTATGAAGAATGGAGACCCGATCAAGTACTTATAGAACAACGAGCTTCAGGCCAAAGTTTAATACAAGATATGCGTAGATCAGGAGTGCCTGTAGTTACTTATAATCCAGAAAGAGATAAAGTTTCTAGAACTCACTCTGTAGCTCCAATGTTTGAAGGCGGGTTAGTCTTTACAATGGACGAAGATTGGACTAAAAGTGTAATAGATGAATCAGGTGCTTTTCCATATGGAAAACATGATGATATACACGATACTTGTATTCAAGCTTTATTGCGTATTCGTGATGGCTTTTTAGTAACGCACCCTGATGACCCGGATGATGAAGATTATGAACAAGAAAGATACATTAAAAAAGACAAACATTATTACTCTTGATAGGTATAGACCTATTAAGAAAAGACCACCTACTTCTAAAGAAGTAGAAAAACGTCAAGACGAAGAAGTAATTAGTGCTTTTCATGATGCATGTATCAAGATAAGTGATAAAGTAGATATAAAAGGATATGCTCTAGTAGCATGGGACGAGAAGGGAGTACCTTGTCTTTCATGGTCTACTGGCCACAGTAAATCACCTATAAGCGAAATGTTACTTCCTACCTTTACACAGTCGTGTTTTCAAGGTATACTAAATAGAAAATTAAGTACAACGGAGGACTTAAATGAGTAAGAATCCATTTACGAGGCAAGCTATTAGTAATCACAATACTGAAAACTTTTCAGTTAAAGATGTTAAAGCAGCTAATAAAAGATTTTACGAAAAGTTTCCATCTGCTATCGAGCCAGCTGCTATGATTAAAAAAGCTATGCAAGATCCAGGTGACGAAGTAGTAAAAGAACAAACAAGACGAGAAAATGAAATGGAAAATTTCATTGGTAAAATAAATATAACTGGAGGAATCTATTAATGACAACTACACAAAAAACTACTAGAACTCCTGTTCAGTATAATTCAAGTGGAGCTGCTGCAGGTTTTGGGCCACAAGCTCATCCGCCTCATCAAGATCCATCTGCTGCAAATACTATTCAGGACAAGACTAAAGGCAATTCTGATTTTCATGGTGACAACATGGCTTTTATAAAAAAAATTAAAAGAGGTTAATAATGAAGATGACTGCTGGCGCAGGTTCAGG
>WLWH01001587.1_pt1 | contig 14486 bp, 25 predicted proteins | sample 6712741 | NCBI WGS metagenome assembly WLWH01 (sample SAMN12718694, study PRJNA515312) | sponge metagenome | isolation source: marine sponge | host: Mycale hentscheli | place: New Zealand: South Island, Marlborough, Capsize Point | collected 2003-05-01 | reverse complement strand
CGAGCAAATTATCACGCCAAGCAACTTGCAGAAAAGTTAGCAATTTTACAAGGAAATAATATATAAAAATATTGTAAATTAAAAATAATTATATTATAATAAAACTTTCAATAACAACAAATGGAGATAATTATGAGAGATTACGCAGGACTTTATAAAGAGCTAATGAACGCTGACAACAGGGCGTTTGTTGAGCAAATTAAAAAAGCACAAGAAAGAGAAAAGCAAGAATTAGAGGTACAGGAAGATTGCCAGTGCAGCGGTGGTGGCTTTGCATATTGTGAGGTGTGTCATGGAGAATAATCAAAACACTAAGCCAACAATTTACGAGTTGTTGGCTAAGATACAAAAGAAAGCAAAAGTAGCTAAGAATAATAAAAATGCTTTTGGTAAATATAACTACAGAAATTTAGAGGATATACTTAATGTAGTTAAGCCATTGTGTTGTGATGCTGGGCTAGTGCTAACAATTACTGATGAATTGCAAGAGGTTGCAGGGCGTTTATTTGTTAAAGCTACAGCAACAGTTACACATGCAGATAATTCTAGCATATCAGCCAGTGCATACGCACAACACGCTAGTAGCAAGAAAGGCTGTGATGAGGCACAACTAACAGGCTTAACGAGTAGTTACGCTAGAAAGTATGCTTGTCAGGGCTTGTTTGCTATAGACGATGGTATAGACAACGATGCTTTAAATGATGGTTCTCGCTGTATAGAAGCATATAATGCACAAGGTATAGCAAACAAAGTTAAGTATATTAAGACAGTTGAAGCATTAAAAGTTTATGCACAAGAAACTAAAGCACAATATCCAGAGCATAACCAAGAAATTATAGATATTTGCAAGGCTCGGAGCGAGGAAATAAAAAAGGAGGGTAAATAATGGCTAAAAAAGGAATAAATAAATGCATTATACTAGGTAACTTAGGGCAAGACCCTAAAATCCAGAATATGCCCTCAGGTGGTGCAGTAACTAGTATAAGTGTAGCCACTTCAGAATCTTGGAAAGATAAAAACACTGGACAGCAAGAAAGCCGTACAGATTGGCATAGAATAGTTTTTTTTAACAAGCTAGCAGAGATAGCAGGACAATACCTAAAAAAAGGTTCAAAGGTTTATATAGAGGGTGCATTGCGGACTAGAATGTGGGAGCAAAACGGAGAGAAACGCTATGCGACTGAAATAATAGCTAGTGAGATGCAGATGCTAGATAGCAAAGGTGATGGTGGTAATGCTGGAGGCAATAGTACGCAGCAAACGGCAGAATTTGACGATGATATACCCTTTTAAAATGCTATTAGATTTTCTTTTGATAACAGCAGTTATTATATTGACAATATTAGTTTGTTATTTTGATTTAAAAAACAAAAAGAAGTAAATTCTATTTATCAACAAGTATTGTAAATAAATTATAAATATATTATAATAATGCTTTAATGAACAAATGGAGAAAATGATGAGCGACAAAAGAACTAATCCTGTGATGAAACCAGAAAATGTAGAACTTCTGAGAAAGAAAAAGGAAGATTTGGAACTTCTATTAAAGAAAAAAGGAAGTTTATTATACTTGCTTAATGATTATATTAATGATTTTAATAACATTAATTCTAAACAACAAGAAATTTCTAATAAATATAAAAAAATATATGAGGATGTTCTGAGGCTTAAAAAAGAAACAGATGAAAAACTTTTAATAGATTTTCAAGACAGAGGTTTGGATAACGCTTGTACATATGCACAAATTACATTAACGAATGCGAGCAAAGGTGTAGCATCAATGCAAAGCATTAGCACTTCTTTAGCAGATGAAATACAGTTGCTTAAGCAAAAAATCGCAGGATGCCATCTTCGCTTAAAAGCAGCAGAAAACGCAAACGCAAAAGCAAAAATAAAAGCAACAGAAAACACAGAAAACACAAAAGCAAAAATCAAAAAAACAAGCGAAATAAATAGTAGTGTCGGACGTAATCTTGCATCTCGTTATCGTGAAACTGTAGGGATTTTGCAAAAATTAAAAAGTGCCAAAGCAATGGATGTATATTCTTTTTTGAGTGATGATGTAGCTAAAACAGTATCATACATCCAATTTAGATCGTGGCTAAATAAGCAAGCACAAAAAGAAAACAATATAATTGTGTATGATGCTAAACGACCATCGGGTACTGGTGCAAAGGCGACAACTTACAAAATTTCACTCTAATTAGAAAAACACATGATGGAATTAATACCGCACATAGCAATGGGAGCAACTGCCCTTTTTGTAGGTGCTTGTCTGGTTTATGCTGGCTGGATAGCAAGCAAATAGATATTATTAAGTATTGTAAATTAAAAATAATTATATTATAATAGGACTTTAAACAACAACAAAATGGAGAACAATAATGAAAGACTATGCAGGTACATTTATAGACATGATGGTAGATACAAACAGACGGTTTGTAGATGAGATTATACAAGAGCAAGAACTAGAAGTAGATTGCGAGTGTAATGGCGGTGGCTTTGCATATTGTGAGGCTTGCCATGGATAATAATCAAAGCACTAAGCCAACAATTTATGAGTTGTTGGCTGATATTCAGAAAAAAGCTAAGGTTGCTAAAAATAATAAAAATGCTTTTGGCAAATATAACTACAGGAATTTAGAGGATATACTCAATGTAGTTAAGCCGTTATGCTGTGATGCTGGGCTAGTGCTAACAATTACAGATGAATTGCAAGAAGTTGCAGGGCGTTTATTTATTAAAGCGACAGCAACAGTTACACATACAGATAATTCTGCTATATCTGCTAGTGCATACGCACAACATGCAACTAATAAAAAAGGCTGTGATGAGGCACAACTAACTGGCTCAACCAGCAGTTACGCTAGAAAATATGCTTGCCAAGGCTTGTTTGCAATAGATGATGGTATAGACAACGATGCTGTAAACGATTTACCGCAAGTTAGCAAGTTCGCATACCCAAAATCATATAATGCACAATCTATACTAAAGATTGTTAATACCATTAAAACACTTAAAGAGTTAAAAGTTTATGTACAAGAAACTAAAACCAGATACCCAGAGCATAATCAAGAAATTATAGATATTTGCACGGCTAGGAGCGAGCAGTTAAAAAAAGAGGGGAGTAAATAATGCTTAGATTTATTAAAAGTTTGCAGTTTATATATAAGCCATCTTACTGGTTAAAATTTAGCCCTTATTCAAAGTTTTTAGATAAAGAAATTAACAAATTGTTAGATGATGGTGTTTTATTTACAAATATAGATGAGCATTATGCAACTTTGGGTCATTTAAAGTTATGGATTTGGGATCTTGAATCGTTTTGCAGCATGGATAATTACATGCCGTCAAGATTAACGATACAGCGTGCAAGAAGAGTTTTTAAAAAATCACTTATAGAGCAAAGTGTGCAAGCAGCAAAAAAGGTAAAAGGCAATGATTAAATTTATTAAAAGTTTACAGTTTATTTTTAAGCCTGACTACTGGTACAGAAATTATCCCACCTCTAGGAATTACAATATAGCACTTAACCAGTTGTTAGATAAAGGTATTAAATTTACAAATATTGATATTGAAAACGGCTATGCTGATTTAAGTCATTTTAAAAGAATACACATTGCATCTTATCCTTTCGCTTTTTGTTGTTACACAGTCGGAGAAGATATTAAACGCAACATCCCAGAAACTACTTACATGCCTAGTCGGTTAACATGTAAACGAGTTAAAAAATTTTTGGAACTTCAAGGAGTAGACGTATGAAAAAAGGAATAAATAAATGCATTATTCTAGGGTTTTTAGGACAAGACCCTAAAATGCAACAGATGCCATCAGGCGGTGCAGTAACTAGCATAAGTGTAGCCACTTCTGAAAGCTGGAAAGATAAGAATACTGGAGAGCAAACAAGCAAGACAGATTGGCATAGAATAGTCTTTTTCAACAAACTGGCAGAGATAGCAGGGCAGTACTTAAAAAAAGGGTCAAAGGTTTATATAGAGGGTTCATTGCGTACTAGGTCGTGGGAGAAAGACGGTGAAAAACGTTATGCAACTGAAATAGTAGCCAATGAGATGCAGATGCTAGACAGCAAAGGTGAGGGGGGTAATGCTGGAGGTAATAGCACACAACAAACGCCAGAATTTGACGATGATATACCATTTTAAAGATGGATATTTTAACGCATTTAGCAGGTATCAGTGTGCTTATTTTAGCAAGTTTTGGTAGTTGTGCGGTTATTTTAATGATTTGTCATTATTTTGATATGAAAAAGCACAAAAAATATCTTCAGGAATTTTACAAAAACCATGACATCCCATTTGAGCGAATCGCTGTTGTTAAAGAGATAATGAAACGCTTAAATTTAAATATTGTCAATAAATTATAAATATGTTAGCAATAACTTTACCAAACGATGTAGAAGAAAGATTGACTCATATGGCTAAAGTCACAGGCAGGACAAAGACATACTATGCAAGAGAAGCGATTCTAAATTACCTAGATGATTTAGAGGACACATACTTATCACTATCTATATTGGAAAAATCTAACGAAAGATATTCACAACAAGAAGCGGAGGAAAAACTTGGGTTGGCAGATTGAAAGCGATTTGGAAATAATATGAGCGATATGGAGGTTATTGCATTAATGCTCTTGAAGATATTAATGTGTCTTGGATTTGTCGCTATAGTTGAATGTATTTTTTGGTTTATCTTTAAAGAATGAGGTTGCAATGGCTAAAAGAGAAAAAAAATTGGTATTGTTTATTATTACAATAACTGTTTTAAATGCAGTGATTTTTCCTTTAATCAATTTAAGCACAGTATATCATTGCTTTTAATATTAAAAGTATTGTAAATAAATTATAAATATATTATAATAATACTTTAAATAACAATAAATGGAGATAAATAATGAGCGATAAACAAACATTACACGATATAACAAACGTAGTAAAAGAGCTGCAGTCAATACTTGATAACTTGGAATTTGAAGATTTAACTGACGAAGCAAAAGAGCTGCAAAAACAGGCTATTCTAGACAGTCTAGAAGGGCTAGGGTTAGAGCAAAAACTAGAAGCATATTGTCAAGTAATCGCTGAAAAAAAAGCAAACAACGACTATATTTCTGCTGAAATTGCAAGGTTGCAAAAGCGTAAAAAAAGCAACGACAATAGTATTGAATGGTTACGTGGTAATATGCAGCAAGCATTAATTGCAGTGAATAAACAGAAAGTAGATACAGGGCTTCATAAAATCAGCATAAGCAAGCGTAAAATGCTAGAGATAGACTATGACAAGCTAGCAGAACAAGGCACACCAGAGCTAATATACAAGCCTGCTGTTGTTGACAAAACAGCGACCAAGAAAGCTATACAAGATTTATTAGTCGCTATTAAAGATAAAGGTCAAGATTTAAAGTTCAAGGACAAAACTTACGAAATCTACAAAGTAGAGATTGACGGTGTGCAGGAAGTAGAAAAAACAAGTATAAGGATTACATAAATGAGTGGTAAACAGTACACAGAATTAAAAATCAAACATGCACTGCTAGACGGTGCATTCTACTACTTGCAAGATAAAGAGTATCAAAATAAAACTAGCTTGTTTAGTAAAGTTATTTCTAGCAAAGAAATAGCAGAGCATATGTTGTTTGCACACTTGCAACATGTTGGGATAGACGAGTTCAAACAGCACGCAAGAAGTCTTGGAGACATAGATTTAAACAAATTAGCAAATAATCTACAGCGTGATTATGCGATAGTCTTATACTATTTGTGTAATGACTTGCACGAGTTGACAATCAAAGAATCTAGAGAGCGTTTAATGCACAGGTTTGGTTTGAAAAAACAAGACTTTAGTAATTGCGTGCAACAATTTAAATCACATATTAATAAGAAGTTCAAAAGGGATAATTATCCAATCATGCTCCAAGTTTTTAAAAACTTAGTTACTTGGAACAAAAAAACGTCCGAAAAAATCATTAAATAACAATAAATAATTGTTGACAATCATCCTGCATTTATATATATTATACATCTCAAGAGGCAATAGACCTTTTAATAATAAAATGGAGATAACACATGGCAAAAACAAAACAAGAATATATAAACAAAGTAAACAAGTTTAATTCTGAGACCCCTAATTTAAAGTGCAAACTTGCGATATTGTTTGATGGTGATTTAGCGATTGAAGTGTCAGATGTTAACAAGGCAAGCATTCTAAAAGAAATGCCTAGCTCTCAAGGTTACAAATTCACTATTACTAATATTGGTGGTGGATTAGTAGAAATGAAAAAGACAAAACAGGAATATATACAGCAAGTAAATAAATATAATTTATTATACCCTACAATAAAATGCAAACTCGGCACTTTATCTAATGGGCATTTAGCGATTGAAACAAAAAATGCGGATAAGACAAGCACTTTAAAAGAAATATTTAAAATGCAAGGATTGCACGGTTATAACTTTAATTGATAAAGAAGATGCTGGTAGTTCAGGAAATTATGAGGCGTTTAAATCTAAAACCTTTTTAAAAACTTAAATCAAGAAGCAAATAAATGTTTAAATATTTAGTATTAGCAGTGCTTTTAGTAACTGCATCACACTCAAAAGCATTGAGCATATCTGGTAATTACAAAGAGTTTGAGGACGTGCAAAGCTATAATCTTGCTGTTAACTATAGCATAATAGATTATGAGTATATCCAGTCGTCCAAGTACTGGTACGAAGCTGTAGAAGCTAATCACAAGCATAATAACTGGCTAGGTTATGCACGGCTCGCAGAGCATTCTAAAAGTGCAAATAAGGCAGAACAGACAATTAGTGCAGGGTATCAATTTATAGATGCTTGTAGCGTGTCTGTAGGGCATAGAGAGGACGTTACAGGTAGTAGCTTATTAATACGTCCTGCTTGCAATTACAGCATAGGAAATTTAGGTATCAAAGCAGCATACATATACACTGATAACTCTAATATTTACACTGTAAAAGTTAAGTACGAGCTAACAGATGCAATCTTTATAAAGTATAAATTACTAAAGTTTGATGCAGATAATGCATTTTACAGCTACACAGCTAATGTATTCAGCTTTGGCGTAAATTTTTAAAATGGAATGTGCTGGAGAACATGAAGCGGTTAATACTTTAATTAATGCTGTAGATGCAGAATTAGAAGCGTTCAAAGAACAAAAACTAAAAAATTATCCCAAAGAATATTATGCAAAGCCTACTAACAGGCAACGCAGGAATAACTACAACAAAGAATATTATCAGTTGTTAAAATTAAAACAGTTAAAATAATTAAAATAAAATGTTTACAAGAAGCTCAACTGCAAAAATATATTATAAAAATAACAAGCCGTTTTTAAAAATTAGCCCTTTATTTGATGAATATGTACATGCTATGCGTAAAGCAAAATCTTTAAAAATAGAAACTTTTACATTACGGGAAACTGCTATTATAAATTATTATTTAAAAACTTTTGGTCAGTTATGTTGGCATATGCAAGAAGATAATATGCTTCAATTTAAAGATGTGATAGACCTTTTTTTTTCAAAAAGATATAAAAAAAACATTTAGAGCTACTAAATAAAAGATTAAAATAATTAAAATAAAGTGTTGACAATCTAAACGCACTTATATATATTATACGTATCAAGACGGAGATATTTTTAAACAACAAATGGAGATAAAATGATTCAATTAAACGACTTAAAACAGCATGGTATCGATGCATCATTTATAATTGACATACAAAAGCAGGATGCATCTGGCGGTTTGTTTGGTTTGAGATGCATTTATAGCACAGGCAGTAAACAAACTTTTTATTACAAAGGCAAAGATGCCTTACATTTTGATTATAAGAAATTATTAATAGCTACTAATAGTTAAAAATGATTCAATTAAATGATATTTTTAGCACTGTTATAAACCCATTCCATATAGTTTATTTCAACATAATTGACAATCCTACTATAGTTGGCACGATTAAATGCATGTTTAATCATAATTGCCATCTAACATTGAAATATGATTCTCCAGAGGCTTTAAAGTTGGATTACAATAAATTATTAAATGCTAAAAACGCCTGATGCAAGATAGAGTTATACATTCTAAGAAAATAGACTGGAAGCAAATACAGACTTTGCAACCTGATAACTTCAAACTTCCAGAGCAGCAAGAAGTATTAAAAAAATCACTACTTGCTAATGGCTTTGTATCTCCTTTTTGTGTTTGGCAAGACCCAGAGGGTGTAATATGGAGCATAGATGGAGTACACCGTATAAAAGCACTCACAGAGCTACAAGAACAAGGGCAGGATATACCAGAGCTATTAACAGCTAATTTTATAGAGGCAAAGGATAGGAAAGAAGCAGGGATAATATTATTAGAAGTTTTTAACACTAAGCAAAATAAGGCAACAGAACAAGGGCTAGAGCTTTTAAAAATAGATTTAGATATAAGCAATAATGATTTGCATGTAGATTTTGAAGACTTAGATATAAAGATAGATTTTGAAGAGCCAGAAGTAACAGAGCTAGAAACAGCAGAAGCACCAGACGAAGCACCAGAACCACCTACTATACCTATTACTGCTAAGGGTGATTTATACGAGCTTAATGGGCATAGAGTGCTGTGCGGTGATTCATTGCTTATTGATGATATAGACCGCCTAATGCAAGGAGAAAAAGCAGACCTTGCGAGCAATGATCCACCTTATGGTATGAAAAAAGAAAACGAGGGGGTAGCTAACGACAATCTAAACTTTGACGACCTTTTACAATTCAATCACGACTGGATAACTTTGCAATTTAGCAGTGTATTAAAAGATAATGGTAGTTGGTATTGCTGGGGCATAGATGAGCCATTGATGGATATTTACAGCAATATAATTAAACCGCTGATAAAGACACAGAAAGCGACTTTTAGAAACTTGATTACATGGCACAAAGACCCTAGCGGTTTGGGTGATGGGCAAAACAATTCACAGTTGCGACAATATGGCAGCATTGACGAAAAATGCCTATTTGTAATGTGTGGAGTACAAGGCTTTAATAACAACGCAGATAATTACTTTGAGGGCTTTGAGCCTATTAGAAAATATTTAGATGATGAGCGGATTAAGTTAGGCTGGACTAAAGGAGATTATAACAAAATATTAAATGCTACTAATAAATCACAACACCACCTTAGTCAAAGCTATTTTGGTTTGATTACAAAGCAAGATTATCAAAAGCTACAAGACTATTGCAAAGCAAACAATATAGACGCATTCAAAAAAGAATACGAAGAAATAAAAAAAGAATACGAAGAAATCAAAAAAGAATATTACAGCACTAGAGCTTACTTTGACAATACCCACGACAACATGACCAATGTATGGGATATTGGCAGAACAAAAGGAGCAGAAAGAGAGCAAACAGGAGGACACGCAACGCCTAAACCTTTGGAGCTATGCCAAAGAGTAATAAAGTCTAGCTGTCCACAAAATGGACTAGTAGTAGATGCTTTTCTAGGCTCTGGTAGCACACTAATAGCAGCAGAACAAACTAACAGACGTTGTTATGGCATAGAGCTAGAAGAGAAGTATTGTGATGTAATAGTCACTAGATGGGTAAAGATGATGCAAAATAACGACAAAGAGTACACGGTTAAAAGAAATGGAGAAGTAATAAACTGGGAGATTTAATACAGGATGACAAATAATATAATCAATGGTAAACAAGTTATAGTGAAAGAAAATGGAGATGTTTTTACAAACATTGCGTTGCTATACCTCTTGTTATTACCCAGAAAGCTGTAAGTGTGTAACACTGGCAGACCATGCAAAGGTTAAACGGATTAGAAAAAAACAAAAATTGTAATACCAACAAAATAAGGTATAATTGCATTACGTCCTACTCTTAGCGGGGGAATACTAGAGTTGTTGACTAGCTGGACGTTTTACATTCAACAATAATATACAGCAACAAGGTATATATGACGTACAGCAAACAAGATTTAATAAAAGTAGGGCAAGAATACAAAACAAATAACTATGGTATAATAACTGTTCTTAATTATACCGATGCCAAAAATATAATAGTTAGATTTAATTCTACAGGTTATACAACTAATGCTCACGCATACACAATTCGCAATGGTTTTATAACAGACCACCCAGAAAGAGATAGACGAACAGCAGAACGTAGACGATTAGCTAAAGAGCAACAACAAATAATTAGAGAACAACAAAAAGCACAAAGAGAGCTAGCAAGGGAGTTAACAAAGCAACAAGTACCAACAGATATTGAAGTAGGCACTATTCACCACATGGCAAACAATATCAAAGTACGTGTACACAAATTCTACAACTTAAAACATGTAGAGGTTATCTCCTTAACAACTAATTCAAAGTTGCGAACAACTGCTAAAACTTTACGCAATCAAGGCAGACTATACGACCCTTTAGAGGCTACTGTATACGGAGTAGGGCGTATGGGTATAGGCAAACATTTAGCACATAAAAATAATGCAAGAACTTTAGCCTATGCAAGGTGGCATGCTATGGTGCGTAGATGCTACTACAAAGTAGATGGTAAACATGCATACCCTGCATATAAAGAATGCACTGTATGCAATGAATGGCTTACTTTTCAAAACTTTGCTAATTGGCATGAACAGCATTACCCAAAGACAGAGGGAGATTGGCAACTAGACAAAGATATTATAGTGAGAGGTAATACAGTTTATTCACCAGAACGGTGTAAATATGTAACACAGGCAGACAATGCAAAGGTTAAACGGATTAGAAAAAACAAAAAGGTACTCGGCTAGAATACAGAAGATGCCGAGGTTTTTATGCCGACTCCGGTCTTTTAAAAATCTCACCTTTTTTTGGCTATCTGACATTTAAAATAACAAAAAGCCTATAAAATAAGGCGTTTACAGTGCTAAAAAGACTTGCTATTATTGACTTTCTGACAAATGTCAGATAATGTCAGACAAATATTAAAATGTCAGATAAAAATTTACTATTAAGATGATATTATACGCATTGTCGCATCTTTACACTGCAATAGGTATTACTAGGCAATCAGGTGCTTATCTTGCAGATACAAAACTAAAAGATGCTGTTAAATTGCGTGGCAAAAGAAAATACATAGATATAAGCCATGCATTGTTCAAAAACTACTATAAAACCAAAGAGCAAAGCCTCAAGCAAAGTTATAGCGAGTTTGTAGAGGCGTGCAAGCCTGATTGTATCATTCTTGAAACAATTGGAGAGGTAGAGCTACAAGGGCAACAAACGCATAAAAACAATTTAGACAATATTTCTATCTATACTGCCAAAAAAATAGATGCTGTAGGGCATTTAACACTTAAAGAGATTATAGAGCAGTTTGGCAGTACGCATGAATTTTCACATGAAATGCAGTGCTTAAAGGAAGTTCTGGAAGTGCAAAAGCTAACAAACCAAGTACACAAGCAAAGAGGGCAATTAATAGATGTGGATGTGCTTGATAAAATAATTACTGGCTACATTGACACGCTAGCAGATTTAATATTAAACGATGGCATGAATTATGCATGTCAACAAATGGCATTACTTACAGATGCGAGCAAACAAAAGCAGATACTTTTTATTGATAAAGTCCAAGCAGAATATTCAAGATTCATAAAAACAACTAAAACTAAAATTAAAAAAGTGATAGAAGATGCTAGAAGTAAATAATATTGCAAAATACGCTTTTTATAAAACCTATGCTATACAACAATTTATTATTGGTTGCCTAAACGGTAAGTAAAAATAAATTATTAGAATTATTACAAAATGGCAGAAAATAAACTAAAAGTAGATTTATCTGGTTTAGGGTTAACCGCTAAACTGCCTACCTTAACTTATGAACAAGCCAGTTTTTACAGAACATTATATTACTTACTGGTTAATTGCTTAGGTAAAGGGACAGAACCACAAGATATTAACAACGCTAAAAAGATAATAGATTTAATTGTTTCACATAAATTAGAGTTAGAACTACAAAGTGCTTACCACAATTTAAAAAGCAAAACACCAGAGGAGGTAAACAACGAGCTACAGAAAAACCAGAACATTGACAACTTAATTATTTATTGCTGGTTTGAGTATTGCAAACATAAAAAGCAATCTATTCACTTGCTAGACTTTGAGCAATCAAACTTAGAAACACAACCAGTAGAATCAGAGGAGTTAGGTAAATATAAAGTCGCTATTATTTTTGATGAATACGACCTAGACAGGCTAGACAAAGTAACACGCAATTTTAAAGATAATAAAGTAACTTTATCTGTTAGTGCATGGAGTGCTAACAATAGAATTTTAGGAGCGACAAGTAATAGGGCTAATAGTTTGTATGATTATAGCGTTGTACCTTATTTAAAAGAAATAGCCGACAATCTAAGCATTAACAGCGACACGCAAGAAGTAGCTTTGATGAAAGGTGTACAGCTTGGAGCAACTACTGGCATTTTAGAGAATTTTATTGGTTATAGCATAGAGCATGTAAGCAATGCATCTATGCTGATGGTTACAGCTACAGATGACCTAGCTAAGGAGCGTATGGATAAATTCATTAAGCCAATGATTTTAGATTCAAAAATGGAGCATAGGATTATCTCTAGTGATTTCTTTAGCAAGAACAAAAAAAGCGGTGCAACTAGTAAACAAATGGAGTGGGTAGGCGGTGGCTATTTAAAAGCTATAGGTAGTAACAGTGGCTCTAGTTTGCGTTCATTGCCAATTAAATATTTGTTACTAGATGAAACAGATAGTTACCCAGATAAAGTTGGTAAAGATGGCGACCCAGTCGCTCTAGCTGTAGCACGTACAACCACGTTCGGAGCTAATAAAAAAATATTGTATATCAGTACGCCACTAATTGAAGAAACAAGCCAGATATACAAGGCTTATTTGGTGGGAGACCAACGCAAATACTTTGTGCCTTGTTTAAAGTGCGGAGAATATCAAGACCTAGTTTTCAACAAAGTAAATAAAGAAACAGGAGAGATTTACGGCTTAACTTTCAAAACTTTAGAAAACGGCAATTTAGATTATGACAGCGTAGAATATTTATGTAGAGCTTGCCAACATCCACACAAGAATTATCACAAAACAGAGATGCTAGCACGTGGCAAATGGATGCCAACCGCAGAACCGCAAAAACAGGGGGCGGTTAGTTACCAGATTAGCGGTTTATATTCTCCTGCAAGTTTTAAAAGTTGGGAGGATATTTGCTATGACTGGCTGCAATGTTGGGATATTTACACTAACAAGCCTAAAGATATTGATAAGCTACAAGTATTCTACAATAACAATTTAGGCGTACCATTTAGAGAAGTAAGGGAAAAATTACAGCTTAATGTAATATCACAACATAAACGCAATTATGCTAGATACGTATTACCGCAAGCATACGCAGAAAAGCACACAGGGCAAAAGATAAGATTAATCACAGCAGCGGTAGACGTTCATGCAGATAATTTAGCTGTAATTATTACTGGATGGGCGGCAGGTAGATGCTTTTTATTAGATTACACAAGAATAAAAGGCAACTGTATACATGCAGATGATAAATCATGGTTAGACTTGTGGGAGCTGATGAGCAAACAGTACACAGGCATTGACGAGGCAGACCCAGTAACTGTTGCAGCTATTTTTATTGATACAGGGTATAAACAATACACAATAGCTAACGCAGCTAGCAACGCACCTGACAACATTAAAAAGAAAATACAGCTTATCAAAGGTGAAAGTAGTGGAAAGATTAAACAAGTAAATTTCAAATATGGTACAAAGAATTTAGCAGGGTACAGGCAGATAATTATATACACTGACAACTACAAAGATTTGATACATGGCAAGTTGCAGTATGCATGGCAACAGGGTGAGACTATGCCTGATGGACACTTTAACACATATAACACAATTTCTACACAGCAATTAAAAGAATTAACTAACGAGAGCAAGCAAGAAGTTATAGATAAAGTTACTGGAAAAATCATTGGTTACAAATGGCACAGGACAGGAGATAATGAACTTTTTGATGGATTAGTGTATAATTACTGTGCTATTGAATTCATAGCACAGGTGTATTACAATGATTACGCTAAAAAATACACAGACTTACCAGAATTTGACCTTGTGTATTTCTGGCAGACATTATTTCCAATCATTGAACAACAAACTTTCAATAATGACTAGTAGTACTTTTTGGAGCGAACAAAAAACACAAATAGAAACGCAACTATCACAAGTAAGAAGTGCTATATCTGCATTGTTGACTGGAGGAGTTGAAAGTTACCAGATTGACGATGGACAAAGTAGACAATCTGTAACTAAACTAGATATTGATAATCTACATAAATTAGAAACACACTATCTATCACAATTAAAAGCGATTGATAATAATCAAAACCCAGATTTAGCTAAAATCGGAGTAGCTTTATAATGCCTTATACTCAAGAATT
>WLWH01001586.1_pt1 | contig 14506 bp, 10 predicted proteins | sample 6712741 | NCBI WGS metagenome assembly WLWH01 (sample SAMN12718694, study PRJNA515312) | sponge metagenome | isolation source: marine sponge | host: Mycale hentscheli | place: New Zealand: South Island, Marlborough, Capsize Point | collected 2003-05-01 | reverse complement strand
CGATGCAGGTATTTCCAGACGAGCAGGCTTCTCGTGCTCGAGACTCGGCGACACCATCCTTGGTCTCGGGAACCAAGACCACAGGCACGGTGCTCTCATCGGTAAAGCCCGCCGGTAGCCACACCCGGCTGCTGAACTCTGTTGACTCACCCGCAGACACGTCCACCGTGACGAGTGCTCCCGTGGCACTCAACGCAGCAGTGTCTTCCGGGCGCTCATCGGAAACATCACCCCGCACAGTTTGGTCACTGTCTCCACCGGCAATGACATCAGCGTTTTCGACGTTGGACGACGGCACCAAGTAGGTCCAGGAAAGACCCCCGACTACCGCCACCGTGATAACCGAAGCCGCGAGAGCCAGCATCGTCCTTGAGCGCGAGTTACCTAAGAGAGGAGCCGTGGAAGCGTCCCCCTCATCGTGGCTTCCGCTCACTTCACGTGACTGCTCGTCCAAAGCCCGCAGCAAATCTTGCTGCACTTCAGCCGGAGGACCCTCGGCAGCGTGACCATCCGCGGACAGCTCACCCATGAAGGTCGCCAGCACTTCTTTCGTGAACAGTTCATCCTCTGTTGCGTGATCGGCGGCAGCGTCGTGGGGATCGAAAGGTTGATCAGTCATCTCGCACATCCTCTCGACCTTGTCCAGCTCGCCTTGATCGCATCCCCGGACTCAAATGCTGGAGATCCCGTGCGAGAGTCTTACGAGCTCGGGAAATTCGAGACTTGACGGTGCCTTCTGGAATCTGCAGCACCTCGGCAGCTTCCACTTGGGAGTAGCCAAACATATCCACGAGAACAACAGCCCGCTGTTGGTCTTCCGAAAGACCCGACAGTGCTTCCGATACGTCAAGACAGACATCCACCTGCTCCGCGAAGGGCTTCGCTCGGTCCTCCGGCACCGATGCATACTCGTCGTCCGTAATCGCCTGATGCACCGTGATCTTCTGCTTCTTTCTCCGCTGCGAGAGAGCCGCATTCACCGTGATTCTGTAGAGCCACGTCGAAAAAGCAGCATCTCCCTTGAATGACGTGGCTGCGCGGTGCGCGGCGAGGAAACTCTCTTGATACGCGTCCGCGGCGTCGGTTGGGTTACCGGTGATTTTCAAGGCGACGGACCAGACGAATGACGCTCTTCTCTCCACAATTTTGGTGAAGGCATCGCCGTCACCGTCGATGTGGGCAGCGAGAAGTTCCTCGTCACTGCGCGGATCATCTAGCGCCACGTGATGAGCGTATCTGGATTCGGTCCAACGAATTCCTCGATCAACTATCCCGTGACGTGCAGGCGTGGCGTGTGAGCGGCGCCCGCGGTGAGCACGCGAGGCATCCTGCGCGGAAGCCAGCGACGGGATTCGCGGTGACGCTCGCGGATCACACCGCCGGCGGAGACGTAATGGGTTGCGACATGATCCGCCGTCGCTCATCCAATCGACAACATGGCCGCCTTCTTGCTGATATGTCATCGTCGAAGGCGCCCCGGCGTGGCTGATTTTCGCCCCTTCGGCGGTCGGGTCACCAATAGTGCGATCTCGCTGCTGTCGACCTCCCGCGTCGTGGCCGCGTCTGCGACGTAGACGATCACTTCTCGAGTTTGCCCGAGGGATTCAGCACGGGCTACGCGAACGGTGGCGTCGCCAACGAAACCGACACGGGCCAAGTACTTACGAATCTTCGATGCCCGCTTCTTCGCGCGGCGATCACTCGCTTTCGTTCCTTTGGGGCTGCTGTAAGCCAGAATGACAACAGAATCTTCCGCGTCAGTCAGCCGTTTCACCAAAGACGACAACGCTCGGCGAGTTGCCTTATTCAACTTCGTCTTCTTCCCCTTGAAGGCAAGGAGCGTTGCTGACTGTTCTGGCTCAATGTTCGGACTTGCCGGCATAGAAAGATTTGCCGGCGTGCTGGGGGCAACTTCTGAAGCGTTGCTCGCCGACGGGCGAACGCTAAATCCCTCCCAGAAGGACGCCCGGCCGACAGTCGGTGCAAGGACTGCGTGAACGACGTACGTTCCCGGTGCAATGTCGGGCACCGTGACGTTGACTTGCCCGCCGTGCACCACCGTGAAGTCAGCGTCAACGTCGTTGAACTTCACGGCACGGGTTGTCTCGAGCCCCCACCCCGCGAGAGCGATCTGGCTTCCTGGGGCGCCGAAACTCGCCGGGACAATGGTGGTCACTTCGTTCAAGCCGCCACCGCCCGAGCCCTCCTCGTCCGAGGAGTCACCGCCCGAGCCACCGCCACCGCCACCGCCACCGCCACCGCCACCGCCACCGCCACCGCCACCGCCACCGCCACCGCCACACGGTGCAGGCTGCGAGGGCGCATCTGTCAAGGCACCGATGTAAAGAAGGTTGGCCGTCGTTGACGTTCCCGGGTCGCAAATGATGGAGCGCGTGGACAGGTCCACCAGTTCACCCGTCACCTGCGCCGGTGTTGCCGAATTATTGGCGCCGAGATACACAGCTGCCGCCCCCGCCACATGCGGAGCGGCCATGGACGTCCCAGACATGGTCGTCGAGCAGGTATCACACAGGCGCGAGGCTGATTCGATGCTCGATCCTGGGGCGTAGATATCGACAACAGATCCGTAATTCGAAAAGCTGCTCCGATAATCAGAGTTCGTGGACGACGCAACGGTCACTGCATTGGCTACCCGAGCGGGTGAGAAGTACTGAGCGTCCGTGTTGCTATTGCCCGCAGCCACTACGACAGAGATACCCGAGGCGACCAGGTTGTTCACGGCCGTGTCCATCACGACACTGCCCCCACCACCAAGACTCATGTTGACGACGGCGGGGCGAGAGGGAAAGTTCACAGAGTGATTGGTGCGCACCCAATCCATGCCTGCAACAACGTCGGACGTGTAGCCCGATCCCCAACAGTTCAGGACCCGGACCCCCACGACGGTCGCAGCCTTCGCAACGCCGTACTTCGCGCCAACGGCCGTTCCTGCCACGTGGGTACCGTGGCCCTGGCAATCATCCGGTGTGAAATCATCATCAACGGCGTCGTATCCACTCGCCACGCGGCCGGCGAAGTCTTCGTGCGATGCCCGGATTCCAGTGTCGATGATGTAGACAACGACTCCACAGCCATCACCGTCGCTCAAATACGTTGTACTCAGAGGCAAACTCCGCTGATCCACTCGGTCGAGTCCCCAGGGCGCATCGGTTTGCTCCTCACCCGAGAAGATCCGCACCGCCGCATCGCTCTCGACAGCGATGACGCCCGGGTCGTTAGCTAAGTCCTGCGCATCTCTCTCGGTTAGATCCACGGCTATTGCCTTGACCGCGTCACTCATCACATCCTCAACATCGCCACCGATCCTGAGGGCCTTCTTCTGCACACGATCCAGGGCACGCTCGCTCTTGACCGTGACAATGAACGCTTCAGAAAGTCCCTCCGCAGGTGAGTTCCTCTCCGGCTCGGCGTCGATGACTTCTCGTTGTTCCGCTGGAGTGGTGATCCGCTCCTCGGAGCCGAACGCATCCGAGCATGCTGGTGGGGCAGGAACGGCGTAGGTAAAGGCATTCGATTCGGTCACCGATCCACCGGGAGCGACAACCGTGACATCCACACTGCCCGCTGATCCAGGCGGCGACAGAGCAGTGATCGACGAATCCGACTCGACCGTAAAGGAGGCAGCGTCTGACTCACCAAAGGTCACCGACGACGCACCCCAAAGATTGGATCCAGTAATGGTCACGACCGTGTTGCCGTTCGTCGGGCCGGTAATGGGGCTCACCTCAATGATGGCCGGAGTGTCGCCGTAGGTGAAGAAGTTCTGACGTGTGGTGCTCCCGGAAGCGTTTGCGACCATGACATCAACTGTCCCGGCGGTGTGGGCAGGAATCGTCACGTCGATTCGAGTGTCGCTGTGAACTATAAGTCCCGTTACTGGCATACCCCCGAAAGTCACCGAGGCTGTTCCAGAAACAGTGGAAAAGTTGCGTCCCGCGATGGAGACGGAAACGGCTCCACTTGTTGGCCCTGATGTTCGCGACAAGCTAGAGATCACTGGGCGTTCTTGGCTGTAGGTATACGCATCAGCCTTGGTGCCGGTTCCGGCCGGAGTCGTGACGGAAACATCAACACTTCGATCCGCCTCGTCATTCGACACTTCATACAGATAGCGGCCCGGAACAGATGGTGATACTCCTACGGATCCAGCAATCAGCGCCTGGGCTCCACCGTCAACGAACAAGGAAGGGTCATCGGCTGCAGAGACAATGCTGTTGGTGTTTGACCGAGTAACCGGATCTGCGTAACCAACAACGAATTTGCCATTGCCGTAGTACGTCGGACTTCCTACCGTGTTGTAGTTGAAGACAATGTCAATGTCTCCGCTCGACCGACCATCCACCGACGAGCGATTGACGATGAGTAACTGGAAAGAGAACTTAGGGCCTGTCCTCGGATGCTCGCCGACGTTCGCCCACGTCACGCAATACGCGGGCGACCCGTCCCAGGTGATCGCCCCGTGGGTGACGGGGCTTGTCGAAGTGTTGCGGGTATCAACATCGGTGAAAAGAGGGAGTACGACAGGGCGGTTCGTTGATTCGAGGACTACTCCTCGGTAGTCGTTGAAGGATCCGCTGTTGTCATCGAAAGCCACGCCACCGTTGTTATTGATTTGAATCGTGTCGTACGAGGTACCGAACCAGTTTGCACTGAAGCCTAGAGATGCTCGCTTGTTGGTTCCCCAGTCGTCCGTGCGGCCCAGTGAGTACGTCGAGCACCCAGAGTCGGTGACGATTGCGTTGGCCTGAATCGACGGGAGCCGCTCTGTGCCCTCCTGGGATGAAAGGGGTCCGAATCTTTCCTGCTTCTCTCTCGCCGCCGCTGCCTCATCAAAATCGTCGTCAGCGTCTAGGGATGCGGTCTGGGTTGTCAGCGCTGATGCCGTCATCACCGGAGTCGTTGCCGTAATGGTCGAGTCCGAAACCACCACAACATCCGTTGCGTTTTGCCCACCTAGTGACACGGATGTCGCATTCGTGAAGTTACTGCCGGTGACAGTGATTGACTGACCGCCATTCATTGGTCCGGTAGACGGAGATACACCGGTGACTCGTGGTCGAAGACTTCCGGACGCATCACCGACAAACAGCAGCAGATTCGGAGATCCGGAGCGGGCATCCGTCACGAGACCGTCGGTAGCGGTGTCGCCCAGCGCGCTCGCAACAGCGGTCGGGCTGGCACTCGGATTGGCAGCGAGGTACAAGGCTGCCGCACCAGCCACGTGTGGTGATGCCATCGACGTTCCGGACATGGTGGCGGTGCAGGTGTCACATGAAGAAGATGCAGACAGGATGCTGGAACCTGGTGCAAAGATGTCCAGACTCGAGCCATAGTTCGAGAAGTAGCTGCGACTATCGGTGGAAGTTGTGGCCCCTACGGTAATCGCAGACTCTGCTCGTGCTGGGGAATAGTTTCCGGCGTCTGCGGATGAGTTGCCCGCGGCTACAACGACAGTCACTCCCGCATTGGTGAGAGAGAGCACCGCAGCGTCCATACTCGCGCTGGCGCCACCACCGAGGCTCATGTTCGCAATTGCTGGTAGTCCCGGATGGTTAGAGCTGTGGTTCGACGCTATCCAGTCGAGACCAGCAATGACTCCTGACGTTGAGCCTGACCCGGAACACGAAAGAACGCGTACACCAACAACCGTTGCTTCCTTTGCAATTCCGTACGTGGTTCCGACAGCAGTTCCGGCAACGTGGGTTCCATGGCCGTGACAGTCCTCTGGATCGTTGTCGTCGTCCACGGAGTCATATCCCGGAGCAACACGAGCCGCATAGTCGTTATGCGTGGCACGAATGCCGGTATCAACGATGTAAACGACCGCTCCTGCCCCTGTCGACGCGGGGCTGTACACCGAGTCGAGTGGAAGGTCACGTTGATCAACTCTGTCGAGCCCCCACGGAGGGTTCGACTGTGTTGAGATCGAAACAGTGCCGTCGCCTTCGACTCCAATAACGTTCGGGTTCTTTCGCAGTTCTTCCGCGGCATCCGTCGCTAACTGGGCCTGCATACCCGGGAAGACGGTGCGGTATCGACGCTCAATGCTGCCGCCCAGACTCTCTACTGCATCCCCTACTGAATTCACATTGACGGAGCTGTTGACACGAATAATGAACGACGACACGGGTCCGTCGAATGAATCGTTCGATACGGAGTCATTGCATTCAATGGATCGATCGATCTCGAAATCTGCGTCGCTGTCCTCGTCGTCGAGACCCTCACACGGGTCGCGACTCGGCTCCGCAGACGGGCTCGGCTCCGCAGACGGGCTCGGCTCCGCAGACGGGCTCGGCTCCGCAGACGGGCTCGGCTCCGCAGACGGGCTCGGCTCCGCAGACGGGCTCGGCTCCGCAGACGGGCTCGGCTCCGCTAGAGCGGCCCCATGACCGCCAGAAATAGTTACGGCGACGCTCAGGAGGCAGGACAGCCCAAGAAGGGTTGCCCGCCTCACTGCGTCTCCCTCGTAGAGCGACACATGCCACTTAGAGACTGGTCGGCCCTAAATCGTTCCGTTGAAATGCATTCTTCTTACGGATGCCCACGCTGGAGGGCGGTCACCTCTGCATCAACGCGAGAACCACGGGTGAGAGCCCCACGCGTTCCGGGCTACCCGCTCACCGGTCTCGAGGTACTGATTAAGGCCGTTCACCACGGATGTCAGGTAAGCGTTCAAGCGTGGCCGGATCCACAGGGCATGGAGAGTGGCATTGGTGACACGAGTCTTGCCGGCGTAGATGTATGGCTGCACCGTGATGGTGATCGTTGACGAGACAGAAGAGTCATCCTGGAGAGACCATGCAACTAGGGATCGTTCGTTGGTGGACTCACCGATCAGAAGTTCGAAGCCCTCGTTCGGAGTCCACTGCACAAACTGGCGGTCCAAGATCTTTCCGTTGAGGTAGACGATTCGATCTCTTCGCTCGGACTCATCCCAGGCAAGCGCCGTGTTCTCTTGGCAAAAAGGGTGGAAGGGCTCCAGATGCCCCGGTCGCTCCAGAACCGAGAACGCCTGCGCAGCCGACGCGGATAGAGACGCTGATGCTGACGCGAAGGGCACTGACCTTAATCGGTCGACCTGCCGTTGGTCCTTGTCCGTCAGCACGTCCATAAGTCTGCTGATTTCGGCGACGACCGCAACTTCAGTAGGAACCGCGCTCGTGGCGAGGCCTCAACAACGCAGTTTGCTTACGACAACAGGAAGGAGCGATGACTAATTCACTCGAGCACGGTACGCCTAGGACCCGAACCCCAGGCCAGATAATTCCAGAACCAATCCGCCATGACCGAGACGCGGTGTCGACCACCGGCCAGGTAGAAGATGTGCAGGGCCAGCCAGGACAGCCACGCAAGCGTTCCGTGCAGCCGTAGGCCATTGGGCATCTCGACGACCGCGAGGCGGCGACCCACCGTCGCCATTTGACCCTTGTCCTTATAGGAAAAGGGCCCGCTCTTCTTTCCGGTCATCACGCCTGCGACGTACCGCCCCTGCTGCATAGCGACGGACGCCACCATCGGCAGTGGTTGACCGTCATCATCTTCCGAATGCGCCATGTCCCCAATGACCCAGACGTTCTGACTCAGTTGCAGATTCTCATCCACCACCAGTCGATTCAGTCGATCACTGTCGCCAAGAGAGGTCCACTGCTGATCTGCCGCGACTCCGGCCGCCCAAATCGTCGTCCCGGCCGAAACGATTCGACCCGATTTCAAGTGAATGTCAGATGGATACATGCGGTCGACGGCCGAATCAAGGAGGACTTCGACCCCCAGTTTCGACAGCGATTGCTTGGCTCGCTCACTCGACCGCTCAGAGAAGGACGGGAGGAGCCGAGGACCTGCCTCGATCAGCGACACGTGGGCGTGTTCGGCGATGGTCGGGAACTCGTGGGCCATTTGCTTCTGCAGCTCGGCTACCGCCCCTGCTACTTCAACGCCCGTCGGTCCACCGCCGACAACCACGACCTGGAGATCTTCCTTCGGCTGTTCTCCTTGTTGCACGCGCTCATACGTTCCCAAGAGGCGGTTCTTGATCGCCCGAGCCTGACGAATGTCCTTCATTTGCAACGCGTGCTCATCGACCCCCGGTATACCGAAGGAGTTTCCGATACTTCCTGTCGCCAAGACCAGCCGATCCCAGGAAATCTCCGCACCGGAGTTCAACCTCAACGAGCCGTCATCGACATCGACTTTGGCGACCTCACCCCGCACGAACGTGATTCCGGGGATCGCGGCTCTCACCGGGTAGGCGATGTCGTCCTCGGGCAGTCCCCCGGTCGCTACCTGATACAACAACGGCGCAAAAAGTTGGTATGGATGACGATCGACCAGGGTGACCTCTATGTCTGGGGAATCCGCGAGAGCGCGGGCGCACGACAAGCCGGCAAAGCCCGCCCCGACAACAACGACTCGACTTCGCGAAGTAGACGTCACCGCTCACACCTCCCGAGAAACAAATAGCCGGTCACCCGACAGGTTTCCGACTGATTGATGCACCGAAGCCTACTTTTCCTCACTCTCCGGCACATCTTGAAATCCGTGCCCGCCTCGCGCTCCTGACCGAAGATCGCTTATCGTGGAGTGTGATCTCCAACACGAAATGGCTCCCCGAGGCAGGTTCCATCACCATGTTGACCACCTCGTGGTGCGGGGACTGCGTTCGGCTGAAGAGGCAACTCACCGACCTCGACATTCCCTACACAGAAGTCAACATCGAGCAGGCTCCCGATGCCGAGGAGTTCGTTCTTGCCGTCAATGACGGCAATAGGACGGTCCCCACCGTTGTCTTTCCTGACGGCTCGACAGCGGCAGAGCCATCCGGGGCCGACGTGCAGGAGCGACTTCAGTAGCCACCTCCGCTGTCAGGGATGGACCATCACCTTCATGTCAGCCGGATGGCTCTTCGCGTGGGTCAACGCGTTTTCCACTTCTTCCAAGGGATAACTCGCACTCACGATCGCGTCGAGGTCGACGAGGCCTGAGGAGAGCAATTCAACGGCCGTGGGATAGGTGTTGGCGTATCGAAACGTTCCCGTCAGCCAGACCTCTTTGCCTTGAAGCGCCCCAACCGGAAGTGGCACCGTGTCGGACGGTGCCATACCGATGAGCACCGCGACTCCGGCCGGCGCGAGGCATCGGATTCCTTGATCGATTGCAGACGCGGAGCCGCTGCACTCCAACAGAACGTCCGCTTCCGGCATCGCCGACATCGCGGGGTCACACGTGGCGAAGCCGAGGTCTTCGACCTTGCGTCGTCTTTGAGCATTGATATCCGTCACGGCGACAACATCGGCTCCACGTGCGCGCGCAACCAGCGCACAAATAGCGCCGATGGGTCCACAGCCGGTGATCACGACTCGAGTGCCGAGGGACACGTTGGCTTTCTGGCATGCCCAAACCCCCACCGAGAGCGGCTCCACGAGCGCAGCCGCGTCGAAGGACACGTGCGCAGGAACCGGATGCACGAAGGCCCGCGGCAGAACCACGTACTCACAAAAAGCACCGTCGATCGGTGGCGTCGCGAAGAACTTCACATCCGGACAGAGGTTGTAGCGACCTGATCGGCACTCATGGCACGCGCCACATGGCACACCCGGTTCCATTGCGACCGTCGTGCCCCGAGCAAGATCCTGCACGCCATCACCAAGGCCCTCCACGACACCGGAGGCTTCGTGACCGAGCACCAGCGGCCCTTCGACAATGAAGTCGGCGATTCGACCGTGCTCGAAGTAGTGAATGTCGCTTCCGCAAACTCCGACGGACTTCACTCGGACGAGGACTTCCCCCGGACCCGGTTCGGGTACCGGGCGCTGACTCAGCGTTAACGTCAGGTCAGGGTTGAGGATGCTTACTCGCTGCATACGTGAAGTATCCACTCCAGTGTTGCCTCGGCACCATCGGTATGCAACCGTTGCAGGGTCTGAAGGTACGGATCGACAAAACGCTCGTCGTCCACGAGATCTCCGAACAATTCTCGGTTTTCGATGAAGGCGAGCGGCTGCTCTCGCTGTCGTTGGGCGATGGGCACGAGCTGATCTTTCAAGGGGTCAACGACCTCGATCGGCTGCCCGTCCTCGCCCACAGCTTCGGCATACCGGGCCCAGCTCGCCACGATAGCCGCCGAGCACCGAATGTCTCCGTCCTCGAGCAAGCGCCCACGAATGACCGGTAGCAGCCACTTCGGAATTCGATCGGACGTCTCCGCTGCCAAGCGAGCGACCGTGTCTTTCACTTCGGGATTCGCAAAGCGTTCGATCAACTCCGTCTTGTAGGCATCCAGGTCGACTCCGTCGACCGGGTCCAGCGTCAGCGTTGCCTCCCGATCCATGTAATGCCGCAAGAAAGTCGCGATGCGTGGGTCACGTGCAGCGTCATGCACGTACTCATAACCCATGAGCGAGGCGAAGTAAGCCAGACCCTGGTGACTGGCGTTCAGTAAGCGCAGCTTCATCTTCTCGTAGGGGGCGACATCGCTGGTCATCTGAACGCCGGCTTGCTCCCACTCCGGTCGACCGGCGGGAAAGTCCTCCTCGATGACCCACTGGAAGAAGGGCTCACACAACACCGGCCAGTCATCCTTGATCCCCAACTCCCGCGACACTGACGCAACGTCCTCGTCGGTGGTGCCGGGGGTGATCCGGTCGACCATCGAATTCGGAAACGCAACTTCGCTGCGCATCCATCGACCGAGCTCAGCATCTCTCGCCGCAGCGAAAGACGAGAATGCGTGACGGGCCACATCACCGTTGTGCTGAATGTTGTCGCACGACAGCACGGTGAACGGTGCAACACCGGCTGCTCGTCGCCGCCGTAGCGCCTCCATCACCACCCCGAAAACCGTGACCGGGGTGTGATCATTCGCCAGATCGCGGCGCACATCGTCATTCGCCAGATCAAAATCGCCCGTTGTCGGGATGATGTTGTACCCACCTTCGGTAATGGTCAGCGACACGATCCTGGTTGCGGGGTCGCTCAATCGATCGAGAACGGCATCTGGGTCATCCGGACCGAACAAGACCTCGGAGATACTTCCGATGACTCGAAAATCCCATTCGCCGGTCGCTGACTTCTCCACCAGCGTGTACAGACCGGATTGCTGCTGCAGGGCACGGGCAAGACCTTCATCTGTCGGCAGGAGCGCCACTCCACAGATCGCCCAATCCCTCGCCCGCCCCTGAGTCAGCAGCCGGTCGATGACGAGCGCCTGATGGGCGCGATGAAAGTGGCCCACCCCGATGTGCACGATGCCAACGGCGCAATCCGCACGATCGTAGGAAGGGCGCTGCACGTCATGAGGTAGCGTTTCTAGTGCTTGATCACCTAATCTCGCGCGTTCATTCATTCTGCTGAGCCTCCCGAGTGTGGAGAAAATTCTTGTTGCATCAATTCGTCCAGCCGCGAATTCTCTGGGCACCCCGTGACCCTGGCTGGTGGATCGCCATCACCTTCATTCTCGGCTCGGTGCTGTTCTGCGTAGGCGCCATACTCCCATTCACCAGCGGACTGTCGACAGCTGTGACCAATGTCGTCTACCTCGTTGGTTCCAGCCTGTACCTCGTCGGAGCCCTCATTCAATTCATTCAGGGGCGCCGAATGAAAATTAACCATCGGGACGATGCGTCCGCCATGCGTCACCTCGCGAACAAGAACTCCCGGGCAGCGGGGATTCAAGCCATCGGCGCCCTGCTGTTTCAGACCTCAATGACGGGGGCCTTCATCCGATCACTCTCCATCGCCCAGCAGGAAAAAATCATTTGGGTCCCCGACCTCTTCGGTGCCTTGTGCTTCCTTGTCGCAAGTTCAATGTTCTTCACACTTCGGTACCCCATTCAACACAGACAAGGCAATGGCCGAAGCGCACGAGAATTAGCCATGATGAACATCGTCGGCTCTGCCTTCTTCGTGATTTCCGCCCTCGGGGCGTACATCGTTCCGCTCACCGACCAGTCCATCTACCCGCAGATCGCGAATCTCGGAACTTTCGCCGGGGCCGTGTTGTTCTTACTGTCGTCCATACCGGGATTGCCGGCGAAACCGAACTCCAGGACATCGCCGACGCCGTAAGGGCCCGTCGTAGATTGACTCACACGCCCTTCGGGCGGAGGTAGCGTTGCGCGAGAGCGCCGATGAAGTCGAAAGCTAAAGCGACCAGGGCGACGAGAACGGCGCCGACGAAAATGGCTGTCGGGCGGTTCAGTTTCAGTCCGGCGTTAATCGTTTCGCCCAGGCCGCCGCCGCCGATCAGGAATGCCAGTGCAGCCATGCCCACGTTGATGACGGTGGCAGTTCGGATACCGGCCATGATCACCGGAACAGACAGTGGCAGCTCGATCTTGAACAGTCGCTGAAAGCCGGTCATCCCCATACCCTTACCGGCTTCGATCACTGACTTGTCCACCTGCTCGAGGCCGACAATGGTGTTGCGGAGCACCGGCAGCAGCGCGAACGTCGCAAGCGCGATGATCACCGTCGTCGCACCCTGGCCGAGCCACACGAAGAACAACACGATGAGGCCGTACGCGGGCAGGGCTTGGCCGAGTCCCAGCACACTGACCAGGGTGTCCTTGATCTTGGGAGCTCCCTCACGGGTCACCGCGATGCCGATCGGAACCGCAATCACGACGACCAGGACGGTAGACCAGAAAGCCACGTACAACTGTTCCTGCATTTGACGCAGCAACTTCGCCGGTTCCAAGATCTTGGTGGTTGTTTGATCGAACTCCGAGTAGTTCCAGACGACGAACAGCAGGACCGACAGGATGAGAAACAGCGCAGGCGTCACGACGAGGTCGAGCGAATCCGACCTCCATCGACGGGTCGGTTTGGCCTCCGCATCCTCAGCGGTCAGCACTACCGCGGTGCTCACGACCCTGAGTTCTCCGATCCGGTCTGAATGAGGAGGTGCGCGAGGCTCTCTACCGTGCAGCCGCCGAGGTAGTTTCCGCGCGCATCGACCACGACGGCCATGCCCGCGGCGCTGGTCAGCATCGCCGACAATGCGTCTTGCAGGGTGTCTTCTGGCTGGAGTTGTACCGAGATCGGACGGCCGGCCTTCTCCAGACCCGATGACCGGTTCAGGGCGCGCTCGTCGATCCACCTCGTGGGGTGATTGTTGCTATCGAGGAGGACGGCGACGCTCGTGTTCGCTTCGTTCATCATCGCGAAAGCTTGATCGCGCTGGAACGGCTCTTTCAGTGTGACGAGTGGGGACAGTTCGATGTCTTTCACGCGACGCAGGGTGAGGGTCTTCAAAATCGCGCCGGAGCCGAGGAAGTTCTCGACGAACTCATCCGCCGGGTCGGTCAGAATATGTTCGGGTGTGTCGAGCTGAGCGATCTCGCTTTGGTCACGCAAGATCGCGATCCGATCGCCCATCTTCACGGCCTCGTCGACGTCGTGGGTGACGAACACGATCGTCTTCTTGAGCTCTTCTTGAAGTCGGAGGAACTCGTTTTGCAAACGATCGCGTGTGATCGGGTCGATCGCTCCGAACGGCTCGTCCATCAACAGGACGTCGGGGTCCGCTCCCAAGGCCCGCGCGACACCAACGCGCTGGGCTTGGCCACCGGAAAGCTCGGATGGGTATCGGTCCCGATAGATACTGGGATCCATTGACACAACCTCGAGAAGCTCGTTGACGCGAGCATTGATTTTGTCCTTCGGCCACTTCAGCAACCGCGGGATGGTGGCGATGTTCTCAGCGATTGTCCGGTGCGGGAACAGGCCGATCTGCTGGATCACGTAGCCCATACGGCGACGAAGTTCGTTCGGGTCACCCTTCGTGACGTCTTCACCCTCATAGATGATTCGTCCCGATGTCGGTTCGATCATGCGGTTGATCAGTCGAAGCGTGGTGCTCTTGCCGCAACCGGACGGCCCGACGAGGACGAGGATCTCTCCGGGGTTGACCTCGAGGTTGAGGTCCTTCACCGCAGGCTCCTCGACTCCCGGATACGCCTTCGTCACGTGCTCCAGCTGGATGAGTGGTTCAGCGCTCACTAGATCTCCCGTCAGGCTTTCTTGGTTCGTGGTGTGGTTACGCGACCGAGGCCGCGCAGCAAAGAGTCGATGACAAACGCAAGGGCGAGGGAAAGCAGGACGCCCGTCCATATCGCTTCCAACGAGTTCGGTAGCGGCAGTCGCGCGAGTCCACTCTTAATGAAGTCACCGAGGCCCCCGCCGGCGACGAGTGTCGCGATAGCGGAGATGCCCACCGTCAGCAGCGCCGAGACTCGAAGACCGGCGAGCATCACCGGCCAGGCCAGCGGCAACTGGATCTTTGTCAGTACCTGCCCGCGCGTCATACCCATGCCTTTAGCCGATTCCAGCACGCTGGAGTCGACCGAGTCGAGCCCGGTCGTCGTGTTTCGCAGGATCGGCATGATCGCGTACAGATAGAGCGCGATGAAAGACGGTGTGAATCCGAGCCCCACGATTGGGATGAAGATCGTGAAGAGGGCCAGCGAGGGGATCGTGAGAAAAACTG
>WLWH01001585.1_pt1 | contig 14507 bp, 6 predicted proteins | sample 6712741 | NCBI WGS metagenome assembly WLWH01 (sample SAMN12718694, study PRJNA515312) | sponge metagenome | isolation source: marine sponge | host: Mycale hentscheli | place: New Zealand: South Island, Marlborough, Capsize Point | collected 2003-05-01 | reverse complement strand
TATGGTCATGTTGATCGGACTAGCTACGTCTAGTCTTTCAGCAGCAGAAAAGAAGGAAAAGTGGTTTGGTGTAGGGGTTAAACCTGATCCAAATATCACCATTCCTTTCTTAGGGGTAAAAGCCCCGTTGCCAACTGTGTGCGCTGGAAAAGACGTTTCTGCGTCTTTTGACTTAAAATGCACAAAGAATGGCGTATCTTTCAAGCTTCCTTACTTTAAGTTCGATTGGGAATTTCCCGGCGTTTCTGTAGGTAGAGGAGACAAGAAAGTTACTATCGGGAAGAAGTAATTTTTTACATAATTCCTTTGTTAGGAAGCTCTAGGCTTAACGGCCTAGGGCTTTCTTTTTTCCATTTTTCCAAAAAACCGTGTAGAATATATAGTAACAATGGACAATTTAAACAAGTTAGATTTTGATGTCTCTTATGGAGACCGTTTCTCTGCCGAGGAACCTAACTTGATAGATATCTACGCCACAAAAGAAGAAGATCCCTTAAAAGAAAAAGAAGATGATAAGTTTGTCTCTTTCTCTGCTAATCTAATAAAATGCTTCAAATCTAAAATAAAAGAAAGCTCCGCTAAACTTAGGGTAGACTCACTTATTGATACTTACAAAGCGGCTGAAGACACTTACAACAAAGATATGAAATATACTCTTTCTGAATGGTGCATGGCTAACGTTAATCGTTTTTTAAAAATAGCAGAGGGGAAAAATTTTAATTTAGAGAATTTAGCATTAAATAAACAGGAGATAAAAAAAGATTTAGAAAAATATAACTTAGACTTAGACTTTAATAGTATAAGCGAACTTTATATAGAAACAAGAAAAGAGGCGATAAGACATGCCGTCGCTTCTCATTGGATGGAAATTTAAAATGAAAAACTATAAATATACTACGACTTTTAGTTCTGTTGTAAAACCGGTAGTATCCGAGGAAAAAGATAAATACCTAGCTTTAGCTTCTATGGTGGAGTTAGAGAAGTTTTTGCCAGATGTTGACGTGGAGAAAAATGTAGATCTACTTCCAGTAGCTTTTAACGCATTTGTTGCCAATAGAGTAAATAAAAACGGGGATGTTGTGGATACAGATACCGCTGTAGCGATGTACGATAATTTCATTAACAAACCTATTAATATTGAACACAATCGTAAATCAGTCGTTGGAACAATCCTTACCGCTGGATTCTCACGTTTCGGAAGTGATGATCCTTTAACAAAAGAACAGGTCAAAGATTTGAAGGAGCCTTTTAATGTAACTTTAGGTGGAGTTATATGGAAAGTAGTAGATCAAGATTTAGCTGATAAAGTAGAAAGTTCTAGTGATCCTACGAGCGAAGACTATATGGGGATTAGCGCAAGTTGGGAATTAGGTTTCACGGAATATAATTTAGTCGTTCTAGAAGGAGAAGAAAAAAACATCGAAAACGGCTTAGAGATTACCGATCCTGACGAAGTTGAAAAACACATGGGTAAACTTAGGGGCTTCGGGGGAGAAGGAAAATTTGACGATAACTCTAATATTTATAGAAAAGTTATCAATAACGTAGTACCATTAGGCATAGGTCTCACTGAAAATCCCGCTGCGGATGTAAAAGGTGTCCTAACTGAGAATGCAGCTACGGAACAAAAAGCTTTGGCGAAAGAGGATCTTGAAAAAGAAACAATTTCCCAAAATACAAATAAAACTGTAAAAACAAAGAAAGTAGAAGCTATGAAAATAGAAAATCTAAAAGATATAACGGACGAGTCAATTCAGACTCTGACTGCTTCTGCTATTCATGAGTTTATTCAGGAAAGCCTCAAAAAAGCTTCGGAGGAGTTTTCCTCCGAGAAAGCCGAGTCCGAGGAGTCCTTGAAAGATGCTCGTGAACAGCACGAGACGCTCTCTAAGGAGCACGACTCCTTAAAGACACAGTTGGAAGACATCAAGGCTCAATTGGAAAAGCTAGAAGCTGAAAAAGCTGAGGCTGCAAAATTAGAATCATTCAACCAGAGAATGGCATCTTATGACGAGCGCTTTAAACTGACAGATGAAGACCGCAAGGTAATCGCTGCTCAAATTAAAGACCTTGACGAAGAGGCTTTCACTGAATTGGACAAAACCCTCTCCGTGCTTCTTTCCTCAAAGGCTAATACCGATGAAGAGGAAGCTCCTGCAGAAGAAGCGGCTCCGGCTGAAGCTCCTGCGGAAGAGGCCCCAGCTGAAGAAGCTGCACCTGCCGAAGCATCTGCTTCAGCAGTTAAGGAGGTTGTAGAACAGGCCGTAGATAACGCAACTAGCGAAACGGAAAACATTCCGACATCTGCTCCTGCTGAAGAACCTACAATTTTGGAGAAATATGGCAAAGCTTTTGCTATGGATCAATTCAACTTCGAAAAATAAAAAATAGGAAATAAAATATTATGGCAAACGAAAGACTAAAACCCTTTAGGGATTATAGCGAGCACGATGTGATTAATCTTTTCGCTTTTGGTGACAAAGACGTTTCCCTTGGTACTACTACTGTGATTTACGCAGGTAGTGCTGTTAAGGTTCAAACGGGCTGGAGTAACACCAATGAGCTGCAAATGCTTGGTGATGTTGGTGCGGCATACGCAAATACTGTTTCAGAACGGTATGGCGTTTCGGCGGACGTACAGTATACAGAAGGTGGCGCTGATGAAGCGGCCCTCGGTCTTACTTTATATGACGTTCGGGAATACGACGAAAATGGAGAAGCTTTGAAATTCAACCCGCGCAAGCAGGAAGAATTACAGAGTGTCTTGAGTGGTCAAGCAGTTCCAATTGCTACACGAGGAGTTTTCCTTATGGCAACTGGTGCATGGGCTAGTTCAGCTGGCATCCTTCAGGATAATGACGTTTTCGCTACTGGTAGCGGCCAAGTGACCAAAGTGGGCGCTAAAGCTGTTAATAACAGAATCGGCAGAACTTTGGGCGGTCCGGATGCGGATGGTTCAGTTTTGGTTAAATTTGACTTTACTCAAGGTTAATAAAAGGAGAATATTAATATGAAATTAAAACTTAAAAATACTCCGGAGCAAGTCGAATTAATTAAGGCTATGGGCTCCAAAAACCCTGAAATTTCTCGTCCGGCATCTGAAGCTTTCGCGGCTTTTATCGGACCAGTAGTTCAACAGGTTTTAATGCAGGCTAATACTGCAGCATATGTCTATACAGACGTAGAATATGATGAAGATGACAATCCTAGCTATCCGCTAGACCTCTTCTATGAACAACGTAATAATGATAACTATATCACTATTTGGTCTCAGCAAATCGCTGGTGGTCTTCCATCTTCTCAGGTGGCTGGCAACGCAGAGCTGAAGATCTCAACTTACAAGCTCGATAGCGCAGTTAGCTTCCTTAAGAAGTATGCTCGTAAGAGTCGTTTGGATGTAGTTAGCAAATCTATTGAGCGTATGTCTAACGAGATCTTAGTTAAACAAGATCGTAACGCTTGGGCGGTATTGCTTAAAGGTTTGGCCGAAGCTCAAGGTGCTACTGGTACCGGAGCAGCTGGTCAGAACGTTGTTGATCTAACTGGTAACGCCAATGGTCCTTTCACTCTTGATTACTTAAATCAGATGATGACCACAATGAAGAGGTTAAATACTTCTTATGCTGGTGGTACTCCTGCAGCTCCTTACTCTCGCGGAATCACAGACTTGTTTGTGGCTCCTGAAGTTGTACAGGACATTCGCGCCATCTCTTACAACCCATTCAGCACTACTGCTGAGCAGGTTGGTGACGGTGTGAAAGACGAAATGTACCGCACAGCTGGCTTCCAGAACTTATTCGGAGTTAACATTGTTGACTTGATTGAGTTCGGTGCTGGTCAGAAGTACAACACACTCTTCGGTACCTTCTACGGTGGTACATTTGCTGGTAACGATCAGGTCGTTGTTGGTGTTGACCGCTCTCGTGAAGCTCTCGTTCGTCCTGTTGCTCGTAACTCTGAAACTGGTGGAACATTTACTGCTCTTCCAGATGATCAGTTTGTTATGCGTCAGGATAAAGTCGGCTTCTATGGCGGCATTGAAGAAGGACGTGTTCTTCTTGATGCTCGTGTATTGGTTGGCGCTGTATTCGAGCGTGCATAATCAATAAGTTAAAAGACGCATTTAGCAACCCCGGCCCGAAAGGGTCGGGGTTTTTCTATTTTTTGGAAAAGAAGTGTACTTTTAACTATTATAAGGAATAAGATTATGGCAGCAAAAAGGAAAACTAGTAAAAAATCTGTTAAGAAGCTTTCTCAAGCTCACGGGAAAGTAGAAGAATTTCAACCTACTACTCTTGATCAAATTTGGGGAGATGATGGGACAAGCTTATATGGGACATTAGATGAAGTCGTATATAAAGATAGATTAGACGAAATGAACATGTCCGATATACAAAGCCATGCTTCTAGAGTAGGTATTATACCTATAGATAATCGATCAATGTTAAAGGATAGATTAGTAAAAGAGTTTAGAAAACACGCCTCAGCTTACAAAAAACCAATAGATCAAAACGAAGCTCCGGACGTTATCCCCGCAAATATAAAGAAAATTTTATCTGAGGGAAGATAATATTTCAGAAAAAACCGCCGTATAGTGTAATAAAGCTATATGGCAACGGTTTACAATTTTAGCGCGACGCAAGGATCTCAGCTAAGTGTTAGGTTGAATGTTCAGGATGCAAGTGGAGATGCAATTAATTTGAGTGGTTATGGAGCTCGTGGAGTAGTAAAATATAGGTACTCTAGCACGGTTCCTTTAGTCGATTTAGACCCTACTATTGTTTCGGGTACAACAGGTAGCGCTTATCAAAGCGGTTTAATTGATGTTTATTTAAGTGGTTCTCAAACTTCTGGTCTCCCTATTGGTGATTTTGTATATGATATAGAAAAATATCCAAGTGGAGCAGCAAACATAGAAGGAGCAGTAGACAAAATCCTAGCTGGAAGTTTCTTAGTTTATCCACAAGTCACCACTTAAACGTAAATGAGCACCCAAACCGTAGTTGATGTAATTGTTAGCGGTAGTACTACTACTATTGTTGATAAACGTATTGATGGAATAACTACGGTAGCTGGAGCTGCCCCCATAACTGAAGTAAGCGGCCAAAGGCCAGATTTAGGGGTAAAAACATGTCTTCTGGGTGGAGAAGGAGATATATTATCTCTAACAAATGATGTTGCCCAACTTAGAGCTAACTTAATAGTAACAGGAACTACCCTTACTGATGAAATTGGTGTTTTAAGTGGTCATTTAATAACGACGGGAAATAACTTAGAGTTTCAATTATCCACTTTAAGCGGAAACCTTATCGCTTCTGGGAACAATTTAGACTCTCTCCGAGATATTTTAAGCGGTAATCTTATTACAACTGGACAGACTTTACAAGCTTCTATTACAGGGATAACCGGAGATATAAGTAATGTATCTGCCAACCTTGTATCAACTGGAAATAATTTACAGACTCAAATATTAAATAGTGGTACCACAATTGACGATATAAGTGGTAATTTAATAACAACAGGCTCTACTTTAACTTCTAATCTAATATCTACGGGAAATTATCTAGATACCGAAAGAGGAGTTCTAAGTGGTAATCTGCAGACTACAGGGGAAACTCTATGGTTACTTAACACAGGTGTAGGATTCGATGTACTCCTCAATAAAAACAACCTTATAGACACCGGAAATAATCTAGAAGCTAAAATAAACACTAACACCGCTAATATTTCCACATTAAATACTGCAACAGGAGTTTTAAGTAGGGCTACGGGAGAGCTACAAGAATACAAATTCGGGAAAGAAGGGGGTACTATTTCTGGATCTATTTTACCTTCGTCTAGTGGGAGTTTAAATTTAGGTTCTCCTTCTCTGTACTGGCAGAGTGGATTTTTTAATGATTTAAAAGTTTCTTCTAATACTCTTTTTATTGGTGAAGTTCCTATTAAATCTAGCGATGGGGGAATTAATTTTACTAGCGCTACAGGTACTACTCGCTTTAATGATGTTGTAATAAGAAACTTAACAGTCACAGGAACTGAGACTGTCATTGATGTTGAAAATTTAGCTGTTAAAGACAATATAATAATTATTAATAGCGGCGAAAGTGGAGCGGGTATAGGCGTCGTCTCTGGTGGGTTAGTTATTGATAGGGGTACTTTAGAAGATGCAGATTTCTTATTTAATGAAAATAATGATCGTTTTGAAATAAATTTTCCATTAGCTATAGACGGAAATGTAGCAGTTACCCAAAATCAGACTGGAGCTTATGCTTCAGCAGCTAATTTATTCCACACGGGAAATACTTTACAAACCCAAATCACCTCAAACGATGGCGATATAACAAATTTAATTTCTGCTACAGGGGAATTAAAAACTCAAGTTAACTCCACAGACTCTAACTTGATTACTACAGGCACTTATTTAACTAGTGAAATTGCTATAGTTTCAGGAATTGCCGGAGGCAGTAGTTTTGATCAGTTAAGCGGGAACTTAATTACTACTGGTCAAACTTTAACGTCTGAAATAGCTATCGTATCAGGATTGATTGGGCAAGAAGGTAGCGATATTGATACATTAAGTGGTCATTTGATAACTACGGGTCAAACATTACAGACTCAAATCACTAGTAATGATTCAGATATCTCTACTTTAACTTCAAATTTAATAACTACTGGTTCTAGAATAGATTCAGTAAGTGGTAACTTAGCGACTACAGGGGTTACTCTACAAAATCAAATATATAGTAATGATGGAGACATAACAACACTAACTTCTAATTTACAATCGACGGGGCTACTTCTTCAGAGTTATTTAACTGATACTGGCTTTGCTATTTTAGATACAAGTGGGAATGCTAATACTATTTCTGGTAATCTTATTACTACGGGGCAAACTCTTACTGATGACATAGTTATTGTTTCCGGTATCGCTTCGGCAAAAACTGACGTTACAGAGCTTAGTGGGATGGTAAATACCATTAGTGGTAATTTAATCACTACAGGGTCTTCTATAGATATTTTAAGCGGTAATTTAATAACAACAGGGCAGACGCTTCAAACTCAAATCACCAGTAACGATAACCAAATAGCTGGAATAATAGGAGATTTAATAACAACAGGTACGACTTTAACCAACAGTATAAATAGTGTCGATAGGGAGTTAGCTGACACAGGAATTTTAATAGATGAAATTAGCGGTAATTTAATTTTAACAGGTAAAATTTCTGATGACATAAGTGGAAGTTTAATTACGACAGGACAAACACTCCAAACGCAAATCACTTCTAATGATGGAGACATAGCTACCCTTACCTCTAATTTAATAACCACAGGACAAACCGCAACTGACAATTTAATATCTAGCGGAAATTTTATAGATTCAGAAATAGCTATAGTTTCAGGTTTAACAACTGGCTCAAGTTCTGATCCAGATTTAAGCGGTAAAGTAGATACTCTGAGTGGGAACTTGATTACTACAGGTCAGTATCTGACAGATGAAATAGCTGTTGTTTCAGGTATTGCAGGAGGTCAAGATCTTACTACTTTAAGTGGAACCGTAAATACGTTAAGCGGAAATGTTATTACCACAGGTCAGTATTTAACAGATGAAATAGCTATTGTATCTGGTTTAGCTGGCGGAGCAGACATAAATACCCTCAGTGGTAATCTTATAACCACGGGTCAAACTCTTACGACAAATATAAATACTGTTTCTTCTAACCTTGTCTCTACTGGGTCTAGAGTTGATGATATTAGTGGAAACTTAATCACTACTGGGCAAACCCTCCAAACACAGATTACATCTAACGATTCAGACATAACAAATCTTACAAGTAATCTAATCACCACAGGGCAGACACTTACAACTGACGTAAACACTGTTTCCGGTTTAATCACGGATAATGACGCGGACATAACCGCATTAAAAAGCGCAACGGGCGTTTTAAAAACTAGCACTGATAACAATACTGCAAACTTAATAACCACTGGAAGTGTCATCGACGATGTAAGCGGCAACTTGATCACTACGGGTCAAACACTGCAAACACAAATAACATCAAATGATAGCGATATATCTAATATTACGAGCAATCTCGTTACTACGGGGCAAACTCTCCAAACTCAAATCACAAGTAATGACTCGGATATTTCGACGTTAACATCAAATTTAGTTACTACCGGACAAACTTTAACATCAGAAATTGCAATAGTTTCAGGAATAGCTACGGGCGGCTCAGAACAAGACTTTAGAGAATTAAGCGGTAACTTAATAACGACTGGACAAACATTACAAACTCAGATTACAAATAATGATTCTGATATATCAACTCTTACTTCGAACCTTGTTACGACTGGTCAGACTTTAACTACTAACGTAAATACTGTTTCGTCGAACTTAGTTTCTACAGGGAAAGTTATTGATGACGTTAGCGGCAACCTAATAACTACTGGGCAAACTCTCCAGACACAAATCACTAGCAACGACGGAGACATTACTACTTTAACAAGTAACCTAGTTACCACCGGCCAAACTTTAACCACGAACATCAATACAGTATCAACTAATCTAGTTTCAACTGGTAAGGTGATTGATGACGTTAGCGGAAATTTAATTACCACTGGACAAACTCTGCAGACTCAGATTACTTCGAATGATGGTGATATTTCTACCCTCACCTCCAACTTGGTAACGACAGGCCAAACATTAACGACGAATGTTAACACGGTTTCATCCAACTTAATTTCAACTGGAGCAGTTGTTGACGACATTAGTGGAAACTTGGGTACTACCGGACAGACCCTCCAAACTCAAATCACTGCTAACGATACTGATATAACTACATTAACTTCTAATCTAGCAACTACTGGGAACACTTTAGATACTACGACTGTTAAACTTACCACTAATCAAAGCGTAGCTGGAAATAAAATATTTACTGACACAGTAACAATAAACAATTTAACCGTCACTGGAACAGAGGTTATTGTAGACGTAGAAAACTTAGCGGTTAAAGATAATATAATTGAAATTAACAGCGGCGAAAGTGGCGCTGGAATTAGCAGAATTTCTGGCGGTATTACTATTGATCGTGGGTCGGCTACTAACGCTAACATTTTATATAATGATGCTAATGATAGGTTTGAGTTAAACTTCCCTCTAGCTGTTGAGGGTGCCTTAGTAGCTAGCGCAGCAAATTTAATTTCTACAGGTACGGTTGTTGACGATATAAGTGGAAATTTAATAACAACTGGTCAAACGTTAACAACTAACATAAACACAGTTGCAAATAACTTAGGGACCAGTGGCCAAACTTTACAGACACAAATAACTACCTTGGAAGGGCAAACGGGAGATTATTTAACAGAAGAAAGTGTCAGTGGAACTTACTCTACCCAGTTCAACGTAAGTGTTGCTAACGATGGAGGAGGTAATAAGTATTATTTAAGTGATGTCACTGGACCTAGTTATACGGCTACGACCCAAGTTAAACAATTAGAAGTATACCTTAATAGAGGTGAAACTTATAAATTTACTACAGATTCTAGTACTAGTAATCATCCATTCTTTTTTGCCACTCAAGGAAATGGAGGAAGTTATACTCACGAATATACTTCAGGAATTACTAACTCTAGATCTCAAAATGGAGGTATTCTTTATTTTAGAGTACCTCAATCAGCGCCAGATACTCTTTATTATAATTGTGGCTTTCATGCTGGTATGGGGGCTGAAGCTAAAATTTATGATAATACAGGGATACTAGCTTCTAGCTCTAATCTTATATCAACAGGAGCAGCGCTCCAAACTCAGATTACTTCAAATGATGCTGATATATCAACACTAACAAGTAACTTGGTTTCAACTGGTTCAGTAGTGGATGACATTAGTGGGAATCTCATTACCACCGGTCAAACGTTACAAACGCAGATAACTAGCAATGATGCTGATATCACTACGTTGACTAGTAACTTAGTTACAACCGGCCAGACTTTAACAACCAATATCAACACAGTTTCCACAAACTTAATATCAACAGGAAAAGTTGTAGACGATATTAGTGGTAACTTGATTACAACTGGGCAAACCTTACAAACCCAGATTACGTCTAACGATACGGACATTACAAATTTAAGTAGTAATTTAGTTACTACTGGTCAGACACTCACGACAAACATTAATACTGTTGCCACTAATCTCGTGACTACTGGCCAAACTTTAACTTCGGAGATAGCTACTGTCTCTGGATTGATTCCTGCTACTGTTATAGATGGCGGCGGGACTGCTAACACAGTTCCATTGTGGAGCGATGCAAATACAATAGGAGACTCAGTAATATCTCAATCAAGTAGTAAGATAGGGATAGGAACAGTAAGTCCTTCATCTTTACTTCATGTATATGGCTCAGACCCAGTACTAACAATTCAAGATTCAGAAAGTACGGTAGCCAACGCTTCGGCTATTTTCCGCATAGGGGAATCTGACGGTAGCGCAAATCTAAATAACAATTTTAATATAAAATTTGTAGGAACTGCTAGTGGAGGGGATTTAGATATTAGTAGATATAATAGCACTACATTAGCAAACCAAGGTATTAGAATAAAACATGATGGTAATGTCGGCATAGGAACAATAACTCCGACATCTTTACTACATGTTTTTAGTGCTTCCAGTAGTCAAACCTACAGCACTGGCGCTGATGAATTAATAGTTGAGGGGTCCGATCATGCTGGTATTTCTATACTAGCTCCCGCAGCTAAAAGGGCACAATTATATTTTAATACAGACGCTTTCTTTAGATGGGTAGATAACGATGGAGTATTTACAATAGATACTTCTTCAAGCAGTTCTAAAATAGCCATAGCGCCGGGAGGGGCTAAGGTTGGTATAGGAACAAATGCTCCAGCTACTGATTTAGAAGTATATAAATCATCAGGAGCAGTACAAATTTATGCAAACTCTAATTCCATAATTGCAAGATTAGCTGTCACAGGAGCAGGGTTAGGAGCAGTGGGCACATCTAGTAATGCAGATTTTGTCATCCAAAGAAATGGGACAACAAAAATAACGGTAGCCTCAGCCTTAATTACATTTGCTGATGAACTTACATCTCAAAAAGTAGCTCCATCAGCAAACAATACATATTCGAGTGGCGGAGCAAATTACAGATGGACTAACGTTTACTCCGTGCTTGGCAATTTTAGCGGAGCAATTACTGCGGCTGGCGGAACCCTTAGCGAACTATTATCATTAACAACAAACTCCAGTGGTTACGCTTTAAAAATATTTGAAAACTCAGGCGGCGAATATTTTCAATTAGGAGTTAACCAATATGGTGGATTAGAAATCTACAACGAAACTACTAAATGTGCAGAATGGTATGACACTGGGGATTTTAAAATTCCTGATAATATAAAAATTCTTTTAGGAACGGGAGATGATCTTCAAATCTACCATAATGGTTCTCATAGTTATATAGACGGTACTAATACGGGCGACCTATATATTAGATCAACCAGTGATGATGTAGTAATACAAGGAGCCGATGACGTATTCATTTATACCCAAGGTGGAGAAGATGCGATCATAGCTCGCGGCGACGCAGGGGTTGATCTATTCCATGACAATGTAAAGAAATTTGAGACTACCGCAACTGGCGCAACAGTTAGTGGAGGATTAACGGTTAACGATTCAGATGGTCGTTCAACTGTAACTTTAATTGGCGCTAAAACTGCAAACGGAAATTTTGCGGACATATACGGATCAAATAATTCTGATGCTGGTAGGGCACAAATATCATTTAGGCGAGACGACAATGATGATGCTGCTGCGATTCTGTTTTATACAGAAGCAACTGGCAGCAGTATGGCAGAGGCGGTAAGGATTAACAGTGCTGGATGTGTTGGGATAGGAACTGCGGCTCCTGCTGATACACTTCATGTTTACGGCGCAGGTACAACTGCTATTTTTCAAAGCTCTAGCGCTAACGGTTATATATCTATCAAGGAGACGTCAGGAGGAAATCATGTTTACCTTGGTAATCAATCTGGAGAATTTGTAATTCAAACTCCGGGTTCTAGCTATTCAACTAAATTCCAAGTAACTTCTGTTGGGCTGGTTGGTATAGGAATAAGTCCTACTACTAGATTACAAGTAAAAGACTCAGTAGATAATTCATATGAAAGCGGTATTTCTATAGTTAGATCAGCAGACGGTGCAACCACATGGCTGAACGTTAGAGGAGGAGCCACTAACTTTAATAATAAGAATAATGCTGGAAATGCAGGACTGCCTTATAGATGGTACCAAAATGGTACTGAGAGACTCAAAATAGAAAGTAGCGGTGCTGTTACATTTAACACCGCATTTACTTTTCCAACTGCCGACGGTTCAGCAGGGCAGGTATTGCAAACAAATGGAAGTGGAACGGTAACGTGGGCCACGGTTAGTGGAGGCGGTGGAGTTTCAGGTTCGGGAACTGATCACTACATTCCACGTTGGAATGGCACTACTGCTTTACAGGACTCTTCTGTTATTGCTTTGGATAGCGGTAGTGTTGGAATAGGAACGGCCACGCCTACTGGCCGCTTAACAATAAAATCTTCAGGTAACTCCTCTTATGCTTTGGAGGTCCAGAGTTCTCTAGATGCTGATAAAATTTTTGGAGTTTATCAAGATGGGGATGGGGACGGAGCCCTCTATCTGTTTAACAAAGATACCACAACTACAGTAGGCCTTAGTTCGGTAGGTAATAGTTGGTTAACTGGAGGTAATTTCGGTATAGGCACAAATAGTCCAAGCGCAGACCTTCATATTGGAGCAGCATTTTCTGATGCTTCTAACGATTTATCAAGTCCAGCCTTAGCAATTAAACAAACTGGTCTTGGCGTTGAGCAAGGAATTTACCTAGAAAGAGGAGGAGAAAGAAAAGGTTATTACATTGGTATGGCTGGCTTGGACGGGTTAGCTTTTCAGAGAAACTTTGCCGGAACTAAAAGCGTAGTGATGACGCTGGATCGTACGGGAAATGTAGGTATAGGAACAGATTCCACTGCTTACAGATTAGAGGTTAAAGGCTCAGTTACTGGCGATTGGCTTTCAAGGATTTACAATACGGCTACGACTAGCAATCCATCTGGACTATTAGTAAGGATCGATGACGCAGATTCGACTGGTATGATACTAGGGGTAAACAATAATGGCACTTACCATATGGTTGTTAAGGGTGACGGTAATGTGGGCATAGGAACAAATGCTCCCGCTGCAAAATTGGAGGTCCAAGGACTTGAAGTAAAAATAGGCGCGGCTTCCCCAACTTCTGCCGCTCATTACTTACGTATTAAATACGACAACTCTGAAGGTATAGTAGATTCTAATAGAGGCAAACTAAAACTACAATCTAATGAGGACATTGTTTATACCTTAGACAGTCTTGGAATAGGAACAGCTACTCCTCCGCATAAATTATCTATATTTGGGACAGGAGCAGGGGCAGCTACTATTCAAATTGAAGGAGAGGGCGGAGCTGATCCATATATAAATTTCCTTGTCAACAATACAACTCACTGGGCGTTGGGAGCTGATGATTCAGCTAGTGATTCTTTCAAAATAAGTCAACATAGTGCATTAGGTACTAATGATAGAATTACAATAACCTCTGGCGGTAATTTTGGAATTAATGTTGCATCTCCGGGTTATAAACTTGATGTCGAGGAAAGTTCTGCCAATGAAATAGCAAGAATTCAAGGTGCTAATTCTGGAAGTATTACATTTAGAAATGCCGCTTCTAATGTATTTAGAATATACGCTGGTGCGAGTGACTCCTTAGGTTTTGCTGCAGGAAATTCTTTTAACGCAGACCATTTAACAATAAATGCTAGTGGAACTATAACCTTTAACAACGCATTTACTTTCCCAACTTCAGACGGTTCAGCCGGACAAGTGCTGCAAACTAATGGAAGTGGAACGGTAACTTGGGCTACGGTTAGCGGAGGGGGAGGAGTTTCAGGTTCAGGTACAGATAATTATATTCCACGTTGGAATGGAACTACTGCTTTACAGGATTCTTCGATAGTCGCTCTTGATAGTGGTATAGTTGGAATAGGAACTAATGCCCCAAATGCTGCTGGAGCTTCCACTAACAATTCAATTCTTTCTCTAAAAGGTAAAGCGACAGCTTACGGTGGCATCCTTGAGTTAATAAATTACGGCACAAGCGGTAACGGTCAGTCACATGGGGTTATCAGGTTTTTAGATAATACCACGGAAAACGCACAGATTGAGGTATTGAGACATTCGGCCGCAGATGATGCGAGGATGGACTTTAAAACGAGAGCAACTGGAGGTTCATTAACTACTCGTCTCACGATTGCTGATGACGGCAAAGTCGGTATAGGAACGAATGCTCCATCAGTTAAATTACATTTATATGACGCAAGTGAAGGTCCAAACATAACAGCCCAAACAACTGCAAATGATTTAATAGATGTTAATTTAAATTCAAATAGAAGCA
>WLWH01001582.1_pt1 | contig 14514 bp, 9 predicted proteins | sample 6712741 | NCBI WGS metagenome assembly WLWH01 (sample SAMN12718694, study PRJNA515312) | sponge metagenome | isolation source: marine sponge | host: Mycale hentscheli | place: New Zealand: South Island, Marlborough, Capsize Point | collected 2003-05-01 | reverse complement strand
CTAGCTTTTTTGACTATAGACCTTCTTATATTACTAGTGTTAAAAATAATTTATATACTTTTTTAAGAGGAAATATATACCTACACAATGTAGCTAATAAATATGGTACGTATTATGGTATAGCATATCCTTCAACTGTAACATTGGTTTTAAATTCTAACCCGTCAATAATAAAAAACTTTAAAACAATTAACTACGAAGGTAGTAGTGGATGGGCTTTAAATAGTATGACAGCAAGTTCAGGTGATGTAACTTTTCCAATCACTGAATATATATTTCAACAAAGTTTATCTGATCTTGAAAATGCAATATGGTCAAACTCTTTTAAGAAAAAAGAAAATAAATATTTTGCTAATATTATTAATAATTCAGCATCAACAAATGGAGAAGTTATATTTGGCCAAGACATGTCTGGTATAAAAGGTTTCTTTTCTACCGTTAAAATGACATTAGATAATGCCACTTATTTTAACTCAAAAAAAGAATTATTTGCAGTATCATCTACAATAGTAGAGTCATCATATTAAATTAAATTAAATGAATAAATTAAGTAAATCTACTATAGAGTATAGAAAATCTTTAGTAAATTTAGAAAATGAATTAAAACATCAAGCTGAAAACAATGATGAATTAGTAACAGGCGATAGTGAAAAGTTTCCTTTAAAACATATGTTTGCACACGGTGTTTATGTGAGGGAAATGAAAATGGATAAAGATACATTTGTGTTAGGCAAAATACATCAACACGATCATATATGGTTTTTATTAACGGGTAAATTACTAGTTGAAACTGAACACGGAGTAGAAGAGTATTTAGCTCCTTGTTATGTAAAAGCTTCTGGAGGAACTCAAAGATTAATAAGAGCTTTAGAAGAGTCTATTTTTGTTAATATTTATGGAAACCCAAATAATAATGAAAACTTATCAGATCTTGAAAATAAAATTATAGCAAAAAATTATTTACAATATGAAAACAATAAACAACTTAAATCATAATATATGTCTTGGTTAATAGTAGGTGGTGGACTTTTAAGCCTGGGTTCAGGTTTATTTGGTATGAGTTCAGCTAAAAAAGCAGCTAGAAGAGCTCGTATAGAAAGAGAAAAACAGCAAAGAGAATTATCTAGACTAGAAGCAAATAGACAAAAAATTATAAATCCTTATTCTGGTGCTAAAGATTTAAGTTCTATGGCTAAAGATTTAAGTGGTATGATAAGTAATCCTTTTGCAAATCTTGGTGTTGCAACTAAATCAGCTGAAATACAGATAGAACAAAGCGATATAGCTTTGGCCAACACGTTAGACACATTGAGGGCTACGGGTTCTAGTGCCGGCGGCGCAACTGCTTTAGCTCAAGCGGCGTTACAAAGTAAAAAAGGTGTTGCTGCTAGTATTGAAGCTCAAGAAGCACAAAATGAAAAACTAAAAGCTCAAGGTGAACAAAAAATGGAAATGATCCAGATGCAAGAAAAAGGCAGAATACAAGGTATCCAAATAAGTGAAGGCCAAAGAATGCAAGGATTAGATGCCGCTGGTAAACAATTTATGTTTAACGCTAGAGAAGGTAGAGAAGTTCAAAAAATGAATAGAGTTGCTGGTTTAGCTGATAGAGCAGCTAATCAAGAAATGGCTGCAAACCAAGCTTCAACAGCTGCATTAACAGGTATGATTAGTGGTTTGTCAAGCATAGCTGGTTCAGCTATTACAGCTGGCGCAACTATAGATGCTGCAAACATGGCTAATAATCCAAACTATAAATTCAAATAATAATGGGAGCATATGATAATCCAAATGTAAATGTAGGCGTCGACACGGTGTCAGGCCAGTTGTTAGGTAAAGCAGCTGCAAACGTAGGAAGCGTTATTGGTAAAGGTCTAGTAGATGCATCTAAAATAGAAGCTAAAGGTATAGAAAAATATGGTAAAATATTAGAAGCTAATAATATAATTGACAATAAGGTTGATGAACTTATAACTAAAGAAACTATAGCTCAAGATGTATCTATTGAAGAAAAAGGTTTAAAAGGAGCAAATATAGATTCTTTAAAAGAAGCTATGGCTTTAGAATTAAAAGAGTATGGAGATGCTTTAAAAAGAAATAGGAAAAACTATAGAAGAAAAAATTACGAAGGTAAAGAAAAAGATTTAAAAACTATACAAAATTTTGAAATCTTATCTGGCGAACTACCTAGTATTTTAGAAAATGTAAATGCTTTATTTGGAGAAGCTTCTGAAGCTTATGCAAATGGAAAAGCAGCTGGTGATACTAATGCTTTTTTTAAAGCAGCTACATATATAGGCGCTAAAACATTGCCAGGTGAATTAACATATAGTATAAATAAAAACAACGCTACAGGTAGATTAGAGTTAGGAATGCACGCTAAAAGTGAAAGCATTAAAGAAATAAATAAAAAAGAAGCTGGCTATCTTGGTGATGTACCTATGTATGGTGAGTATGGAGAGGACGGCCCACCTAGCTTTTCTGATTCATATTTTATAAACTTAACAAGCGCTGCTAAAGACTATGCAAACCCTACAAACCCTTATAACAGCACATTATTATCTACAAATGCTAATATAAACGATTTAATACTTGATGTTTATAATACAAATGCTAATAATCCTGAAAATACAGACGGCTCTAACACACCTTTTTCTGAAGGTAATAAAATAAATCCTATTTATCAGTCTGAACCACAAAGAGTTTATCAACCAGACCCTAATAGGGCAGGTGAATTAGTAACTGGTGAAACAGTTTTTAATCAAATTCAAGATTTAAATCCTATAGCACAAAATGCTGTTGATCAGCAATATCATAATTTATCCACGTTAAAAGGCGGTAACGTTACTTTAACTAATTCTATTATGTCTGAACTTAAAAAAGGTGATGTTATAATGAAAGATCGTAAACTTTATTATGAAGCATTTGTAGATAATGAGGGTAATTTAATAACTGAATCTAAAAACTTAAGAGACAATAATGGTAATATAAAAATACAACCTACTTTAGTTGAATTACAAATTCCAGAGTTAAACGAAAACAAAACAAGTAATAATATATTTACTAGCGAAAGTGAAAAGTCTATTAAAAATTGGATGAAATCAAAAGCATTAGGTTTAGCAGGTGCATATCAACCACCTCAATTAGTTCCTGGCACTAGAATGGAAAGATACTATGGACCTGAAATTGAAGAAAGTGAAGAAACAAGTTATAACGATTTATTAGCTAAAGTGTTTAGCGTTGAAGGAGGTAGTTTAACTAAAGATCAAATTACAGATATATTTGCTACATCTAGTCCAGATGGCGCTTTAATAATGACTTATGAAGAACTTGTAAAGGATATTAACGATAGCCCAAAAGATTCAGATTTTACGGAAGAAGATGCTAAAGCAAAAATAGCGGGCCTTAATAAAAATGATATTTTTATAACACAAGGTGATAAAGAGCCAGTTGCTTTTAGAAAATCTAAAAACGGAACATATGATAAAAATATTGTTGCTACAACAATAAGAAATTTATTCACTGGAGAAGGAGAGCAAGGTAAAGCAGATACAGCTATAAAAATAGAAAGTGATAAAAATATTTCTTCATTAAATAAAAAAATAGCTACAGCTAAAGCTAATATAGAAAAGGCTAAACGACAAAACATTCAATCAGCAAGGATAACAGCTGAAGAAGAGTTAAAAAGATTACAAGCTCAACTAAAACAAATTAAATAATATGTTAACAGAAGAACAGCAAGCACAATTAGATGCGTTGTTGGAAAAGCTAGATAAAGAAGGTGCTGATTATGACACTGCTAGAGCTGAGTACGACAAGTTAAAAAACAGTTTTAAAAACGTTGAAGTGGAAAAGACAAACGATTCACAAACCAAGGGTGCGGATGTGGATCAGAAAAAAGTTGTAGCACCCGAAAACTCGGAGTCGCCTTCGTTTTTGGAAAATATAAAATCGAATTTGGATTCGACTTTAGGAAAATATAAATATAGTAATCCTTTAGTGTCTGATGCAGTAGAAAGAGAGCGTAAAAGAAAAAAAATAAAAGAAACTGGTAGAGAAGATTTTTACGTAGATAAAGAAAATGCAGACATAGATTTTAGTAAATTAGATAATGTAAATTTTAACACGTTTAAAAACTCTTTAGTTGTAAATGATAAAGGAGAATATTTAGGTGTTGATGGCAAGCCTTATGAAAAAGTTTTAGATGCGTATCAATCTGCTATATATGCTCAAAACGGTTTGAATTTTGAAAATATAGAAAAATTTAAATCTGAAAATCAAGAGGCAGAAGAATTTTATAACAACAATATATTATCTAAAGAAAATATATTTACTAGAACTAGTAAAGCTGGTCAAAGAATAGATGTTAAACGTGATGATGTTTTTAATCCTGATTATAAACCTACTAAAGAAGAGTTAGCAAATCCTAATTTAGCTAAATTTTTTAATAAAGATGGTAGTATAAAAAGTGAAGAAGAAGTTGACATTTTAATGGAAGATGCTAAAAAATATGAAGGCTTTTTAGGAGGTGAATACCAAAAAATAAAAGAAATAGCTGATAATAAATTAAAAGGATTTTTAGAAACTCAAGCTGAACCACAAGTAAATAATTTACAAAAAAACATATCTGATACAATAAAAGGTTTAAATGATCAATTACAAGTTTATAATGTAGGGTTTACAGATAAAAACATGTCTGCTGAAGATACATTTGGTAAGACAATGGAAGTTGTTAAAACAGATATAAATTCTCGATATGCTGAGTTAGATAACAAGCTACAAGAGTTAACAGGTTATAGGTTTAATGAGTTTGACAAGGCTATTAACAAAGCTAAAACACCTAAAGAAAAACAAGATCTTCAAGACCTAGCCTCTTTGTATTCTAGTTTAAATGACTATGCAAAACCATTTGTAAAAGTTGCTAATGATTCTGCTATTTTAAATAGATATAGTGAAGAGTTAAATTCTACTCTTACAACTATGGGTTTAATAATGGGTTACGATGATGTAAGTAATATACGAGGAGAGTATATAGATAGTGCAACATCTAGCGTAATAAACAATGCAAGATTAGGTTGGAACTCTGGCCAGATGAACGAAGAGTTTTGGCAGATGGTTTATGGTGTTAATTCTTTAGCTGACGAAGAAGGTATGAAAAAACCTGCAGAAAGAATAGCATTATTACAAGCTAAAAACAACGGTATACTAACATCTAGAGTTTGGGAGCGATATAACAATGCAAAAACATTTGCTGAGCAAAGGCAATTATTAGCTGCAAATCCAGTTGAAATATTTACTAGTTTATTTGGCGCTTCTATGAGTCAATTTTTTTCTACAGGTACTGAGTTATTTATACCTGTTGTTGGTGGTTCTACTGCAGCGGGAGCAACTGTTGGTGGTGGAGCTGGTGCGTTAACAGGTGCTGGATATGGCCTTATGGGTTGGCAAGCTATTACAGGTTTCAACATGGAGTTAGGTAATGCTTATTCAAGTACATTTCAAAAAGCTGGTTTAGACTTAACAAACCCTGATGATGTTATAAAAGGTATGCAAGATAAAGATCTTGTTGCTAAAGCAAACGAATTAGGTGTTAAAAGAGGTGTTCCTATAGCTTTAGCTAATATATTAGGCGCTAAAGCAGCTGGGGCGTTTGTATCGCCATTAGCTAGTACATCAAAACAGATAGGTTTAGGTTTAATAAGTCAAACAGCTGTTGAGCCTGCTTTTGAAGGTGCAGGAGAACTTGGTGCACAAGTTTGGAGTGGTGAAGGTATTGTTGTTCCAGAAATTGTTAATGAAATGATCGGTGGTCAATTTGGTACGGCTAGTAATTTAAGTTTAAAAATAGCAAAAGCAAATCTATATAGTAAGTCTGTTGAAAAAGCACAACAACTTCAAAATTTATCTAGTGTTGTAAATGGTAACTATAGCGTAAAAGACTTAACAAGATTTGTAAATAGACTAACTAAAGATAATAGAATAACTGAAAGTGAAGGTAAAAGAATAATTACTAACGGTGAAATATTAGCGTCAACAAAAGAAGCTTTAGGTAGTGTTAAAGTTTCTAAAAGCGTTAAACAACGTGTTGCAGATTTATTATCAACTAAAAGATTTATACAAAGTAATGATCAATTTAATAAATTAGGTGGAGATAAATTAAAACAAATTGATTCAGAAATAGATTTTTTAAAACAAAGCAATAGTTTAAAAACAGAAGATAAAGTAACAACCATAACTGATTATCAAAGAAATCAAAAAAACAGTTTATTAGGAGGTGTAGAGTTTCTTAAAACTTTAGGTATTGATTCTGATATAGAACTAATTATGATAGATGATAATGTTGATCCAACATTACCAACTGAATATGAAAGTCAAAGGAAAAAAATTGTTAACAAACTAAAAGGTGGTGCAAACGCTTATATAACAGCATATAAACCTGGTGAAAAGCAAACTATATTTGTAAGTCAACAAACAATTGATAAAAACGCTAATCTTCAATTAATACAAGATGAAGCAGCGGCGGCATCTGTTAGTGTAGCACATGAAGTTTTACATGCTGTTTTAGATAGAACTATGACCAATGAACAGGTTATAGGCTTAAGTGATAAACTTACTGATTATTTAAATGAACAAAAAGAAAATGACGGAAAAAATATATCAGCAGGAGTAGTTGAAAAAATAAATTCTAGACTTAATAATTATAGAAAAAAAAGAGATAAAGTTTTAAATAATAAAAAAGCTAGTGAAAAAGCTAAAGCTCAAGCAAAAGCTAATTATGCACAAGAAGTTTTTACAAACATAAGCGACGAAATATCTTTAGGTAATATAAATTGGAATAGACAAGATAAACCATTTTGGCAAAGAATAGCTAATGACTTAACTGACTTTTATAAGTATAAGCTAGGTATGGGTGATGATGTTATTAATGCTGCTAATATAGAAACTGGAGAACAAGCATTTCAATTTTTAAAAAATTATAATAAAACGTTTTTTAAAGGCAAATTAGGTAGTATTGTGCCGCCTAAAATAGCTCCAGTAGAACAAGGTGCGGGAGAAAGAGAGTCAAACTTACAAGATAGATTTGATAGATTAGGTAAAGACAAAAGAGCTTTTATAAGAGATAATGTAACAGTACCTTTACAACAATCAAAACTTAATGATCCTGCTGAAAAAGGTGGAATAGGTGGATTAGTTGAAACTATTACTAGACAATTATTTGACAATACAATACCTGAGTCTACAAAAGTTTTAACAGGAGATTCTGATAGAAGTGCACAAAGAATAGTATTTAAAGACGCTTTACTAAGTGAAGCAGCTACGTTAATTGAAAATGAGTATGTTGTTGATAAACAAAATTTAGATAAATTTATAAGTACAAGACTTTTTTTAAGAGCTCAAAGTTTATTAAAAAGACTAGGTGTAGAAACAAAAGTAAAAAAAGGATTAGATTCTGCTAAAAATGTAGCCAATGAAGAGTCTACTATTGTTAACGATGAAAGCACACAAATTGATTTAGCTAAAAAATTAAAACTTAATGATGATCAAAGAGTAAAAGTAGCTAACGCTGTAGTTAAAGCATTGGGAACTAGGTTGCCATCTATGGATCAAAAACAATTTAAGAAAGAATTAGAAAAAGCTTTTGCAAATGATTTAAAAAAGCCATTAGCAGATTTAATGGGTACGAAAAAAAATTATACAAGATTTTTATCTGATCCTAAAGTAAGAAAAACTATTGTTCAAAAATTACCAATAAGTGTTTTAGTTAGAATGGAAAGGCTAATTAAACCTGAAAATAGAATTTTTACTAAAGAATTACAAAAAAATTTAAAACCTAAAGCAGTAGATAAAGCTATAGCTGAAGGCAAATTAAATAAAGATACAGGTAGAACAACAGGACCAACCTTGTATGCTAAAAAAATGCCTACAAAAGATCAGTTTTTAGAATTTTTTGACATAAAAGGATCTAAAAAAGGCACAAGAAAAGATAAGTTAGCAGAAAATCTAGGCGCTGAACTTGCTTTTGATCAAACAATGGATGTGTTAATGAATAACGAAACTGCTAGACAAAGATTTGAAGGTATACAAGCATTAACAAACAATGATTTAAAAGAAAATTACATAGCAATTGTAGCTAAACAAATAGAAAGAGACAATCCAGAAAATGATACTAGAGCTTCAGAAGTTTTTGCAACGGCTGTAGATTTAGGTATAGCACAAGAAGATTTAACAGCTGTTTTACAATCTGAAACCCTTGCTCAAGACTATCCATCGTTAAACAATGTTTTTGAAAATGCTGTTAATGATGTTTTAGATGCTGAAGGAATAAACAACAAAGGTTTTTTAGCTAGATTAAAAACAACTTTATCTAAAAATGAAAACTTAAGTAAATTTATAAAAAACCAAGAATATAAGCTTAACACTAAGTTTGGCGATAAAACTTTAACAAACCCAGATAGGCATAAAAAAGCTTTTGATGTGGCTGGAGAAGTGTTAAATTTTATACCTTCTTCTATTATAAAATTTTCTAAAAACGTAAGTAATCAAAATCAAAATATTATTAAAAGAATAGTTTACAAATTTAACACAAGTGTTAGAGGATTAGGTTATTATGTAAATTTGCCAGAAGCTGATCAAAAAAAATTATCAAAAACAGAATTAAGAAAATTAGGTTTAGATCAATATAAAAAATCTCAAGCTATAGCTGATAATAAAATAGATCAAGCTATTGAATCTAATAGATTTGAAGAATTAGCTAGCGATAGAACAAAAGCTAAATGGAACGAATTTAACAAAGTTAAAGATGATCTACAAGTAGCAAACAAATCTGCAAACAAACTAGGTCACATAATAAATGTAGCTACAAATATAGCAAACAATGAAAAGCTAAATGCTAAACAAAAATCTCAAGAATTAAGAAAACAAATTGGATCTGAAGGTGCTCAAGCTTTACGAGCTGGACATATCCTAATGGATGCAATACATTCTAGCTGGAATGATTGGGTTAATAATCAAGTTGATAGTGGTAAAAGCACTAGAGATGAAGCTGTACAAAATGTTATTACTAATCTTCAGTTAACAACTAATTCTGTGTTTTCAGCTCGAGCATACGCAGCTTTTACTTCTTTTTATTTTACCGACGGTAATATGAATATACCTAAAAATCTACAAGGTTGGAAAGGAGAGCATGTCTATGATGCTTCTGGTTTAACTTCTGATATAGTAAGCTCTATAGCTAACAATACTTTTGTAGAGGACATTGAGGGTATATTGGATGGTTTTGAGCAAGCTTGGATTCCTAAAAAGTTAGCAGATAAACTAGATGATTTAGGTGGAAGAAACAATAGATTAAAAAATCTAAGATTTTTGCTAGACCCTGAAATAGGTAAAAATACTTACAGTGTTTTAACTAATGAAAATATGTATGAAGTTGCGGTTAGAGAGTTTACAGAACAAGTTTTAGAAGACGCCGGTGTTAAAGTTAACATTGATGAGCAGACAAGAGAAAGTTCTACATCTGAAATGAGCAAAGAATTTAATAAAATATTAGAAGAAACTAAAGGTGTTGGTATATATGATATTTATTCTGACAAAAGATCTAAAGCTCTTGGTGCTAAAAAAGGTAGATTTAATTTCTTTATTCCTCCTTCTGCAGAAGATTTTGTAGGTTTAATGTATTCTTTTTTATCTAAAGGAAAAGTTGGTGAAAAACAAATGGAATTTTTTAAAGAAAATTTAATAAAACCTTTTGGCCAAGCAATGCAGGCTTTAAATTTAGCACAAAACGTAACAAGAAATCTTTATAATGATGTTAGAAAAGAATATAAAGATATTCATAAGCTGTTAAAAAAAGAGTCTGAATTTAAAGGTTTTACATATGAAGATGCCGCTAGAGTTTATATGTGGACATTAGCAGGTTACGATATACCTGGTTTAAATAGAAATGATGTTAAAAAACTTGTAGATATTGTTAATAATAATGAAAGATTAAAAGATTATTCTAAAAAAATATCAAGCATAACTGGAACTGAACAAGGTTATGTTCCACCAGGAGAAAATTGGGATGCAGGAAGTATACTAAGCGATATGCAGCAAGAATCTAAAGATATAAAAAGAAAAGAGTTTTTAAATAAATGGATACAAAATAAAAATGTTATATTTAGTAAAGAAAATTTAAATAAAATTGAAGCTATATATGGTAGTAATTTTAGAGAAGCATTAGAAGATATGTTATACCGTATGGAAAACGGTACTAATAGAAACTTTGGTACAAACAGATTAGTTAATAATTTTATGAATTGGATAAATAATTCAGTTGGTGCTATTATGTTTTTTAACGCAAGATCTGCAGTACTACAAACTATATCTGCATTAAACTATATTAATTTATCTGATAACAATCCTATTGCTGTAGCTAAAACATTGTTAAACCAAAAACAATATTGGACAGATTTTGTAGAATTATTTAATTCAGACTTTTTAAAATCTAGGCGATCAGGTTTAAAAACAGATGTTAATGCTAGTGAAATAGCTAACTATGTAAAAGGTTCTAAAAACAAAGCTAAAGCTGCTATAAGTTATTTGCTTTCAAAAGGATTTTTACCTACACAACTTGCTGATAGTTTTGCTATTGCAATAGGTGGTGCAAGCATGGTAAGAAATAGAATAAATACTCTTAAAAGACAAGGCATGTCAGAAGCTGATGCAAAAGCTAAAGCTTTACTAGACTGGCAAGAGTTAACTGAAGAAGCTCAACAATCAAGTAGGGCTGATAGAATTAGTCAACAACAAGCAGGACCATTAGGTCGTGTTATATTAGCTTTTGCTAACACACCTATGCAGTATGCAAGGCTAATGAAAAAATCAACTCTTGATTTAGTAAATAGAAGAGGTGATTGGAAAACTAATTTGTCTAAAATAATGTATTATGGTGCTGTTCAAAACTTTGCTTTTAATGCAATGCAACAAGCTTTGTTTGCTTTAATGTGGGATGAAGACGATGATGAAGAAAAAGAAAGAGATAAAATGATAGGTATTGGTAATGGTATGGCTGATTCTTTGTTAAGAGGTATGGGTGTTGGTGGAGCTGGAGTAGCTGCTGCTAAAAATATAATTATAGAAGCAATAAGACAGTCAAAAAAGAATAGACCTGATTATGAAATTGCAGCTTTAAAAGCTTTAAGTTTATCACCTCCAATATCATCTAAAATAAACAAATTAAGATCCGCAGCATTAACATATCAATATAATAAAGACGAAATAATGGAAATGGGTTTAAGTTTAGATAACCCAGCTTATTTAGCTGTAGGTAAAGTTGCTTCAGCAACAACTAATTTACCTTTAGATAGAATAGTACAAAAATATAATAACCTAGATGTTGCTTTTGATAATCAAACTGAAAATTGGCAAAGCATTGCTTTAGTTTTAGGATGGGATCAATGGAGTTTAGGTTTAGACCCATATGCTAAATATAAAAAACCTAAAACAAGTAAATCTAAATATGGCAAATCAAAATATGGTAAATCAAAGTATAAAAGTAAATCTAAATATTAAAAAATGAAAAAGAAAAAAGGAAAAAAAGGCCCATGTTGGACTGGTTATGAAATGATCGGCATGAAGAAAAAAGGAAACAGAAAAGTACCTAATTGTGTACCTAAATCTAAAAAGAAAAAATGAAATTATGGAAAATTGTCCTTATTGCGGTAGTTGCTTCTGTCATTAGTTGCGGAACCTACAACACTAAACCTAAAATACAAATTACGCATGTTTTAGCGGTCACAGAACAAGGTGATACGTTAAGATTACCTATTAATATGATTAAACCTAACGTTTATTACAACGTTATATCATATCCTAATAGATACTATGGCGGATGGTATAATAATTATTATCAACCAAGTTATAATAATTACAGACCTATCTATGCTCCTAGTAAAGGATCAAGTGGATCATCGAGTAACAATAACAATAACAATAATAATAATAAGATCGTTCCAAGAGATAATCCAGATAAAAGACCATCTGGAGAAGTATTATTAAAAGGTAAAAAATAAATTATGAAAAAAGAAGTAGGTGTAGACATTGACGGCGACGGAAAGCCAGACTTAAGTTTAGATTTAAAAACCATTATATTAATAGTAGGTGGTTTAATATCTATTACAATGACTTATACCACTTTGACTGAACAAATTCAGTTAAACAAAGCTGGTATTGAAGAAGCTAAAAAATTACCTCCCCAAACATCTCATGATCTTATAGATCAAAAGATTTTGTTTTTGGAAGAGCATATTAAAGAACAAAATAATCGTTTAGATAAAATAGAAGATAAAATTTATAGAAGATAAACTGGGTCAAAAAAAAATGGGCACCATACCCAAAGATCCTGTAACCAAGAAGGGGAAGTCGCAAGACCTCCCCTTTTTTTGTTATCCGTCACAACTAAGACAGCTTTCATCCATAGCTTGTTCAGCAATATCTCCACGTAACACTGACTCAGTTCGGGTGTAATATAAGGTTTTAATACCTTTTTTCCAAGCTTCAAAATGTACTTTATTAATCCACTTAGGTGTAGCAACGCTAGGAAAAGCTAAGTTTAAACTTACACTTTGATCTATATATTGTTGCCTTATACCTGCTTGGTTTATTAATTCTAATTGATTAATCTCTTTAAATGTTTTAAATACATCTTTAGCTGGTATATCATTATAAGGCCCAACCATAATTTTATTAAGTTCTTTTAAACCCTGTACTGATCCTCCGTCTTTGAGGATTTTAGACCACACAGATTCATTATTGATCTTATGCTTGCGAAGGAGTTTAACCAAGGTGGGGTTTTTTCTAATAAAAGTGCCTTTAGCGCTTTGCTCGGTAAATACATTAGCAGCCCAAGGCTCAATACCAGGAGATACATTACCGCTAAGCTTACTGTTACTAACGGTAGGAGCGATAGCCCTAAGATGAGTATTGCGCATACCAGTGCCAACACACCACAGAGGTTCGCCAAATTCTTCAGCAAGGGCCATAGAGGCTCTTTCCGATTCAATTTTAATTTGTGAAAATATTTTACGTGTTTCATATTGTGATAATAATCCTTCAAATGGTAGGCCTTTTTCTTGTAGATACGTGTGCCAACCTAAAACGCCTAATCCTAAAGCTCTACCTTTTTCAGCAGATCTTACAGAGTTGTGGAAACCAACTTTACCTTTAGATCGTTGTATAAACTCTTCTAATACACCGTCTAAAAACCATATACTATCGTATATAACATTTGTATGTTTCCATTCATCATACTTAGCTAAATTTAAACTAGATAAGCAACATATAAAACTGTGTGATTCATCAGTATGTAATGTAATTTCAGAGCATATGTTTGTCATATGTACTTTTAATCCGTGTTTTTTGTATGCTGCTGGATTACTCTTGTTTGTATTCCCCTTAAATAACACATATGGTTCTCCAGTAGCTTTACGCTTTTGAAGAAGTTGTCCCCAACGTTTTCTAGCTTCTCTATCTCCTGTTTCAACTCTTCGCATAAACTTATCGCCGACCACAGCGCACTGGTGGAGGTTGAGCGATTGACGATTAACGTCTCCTTTAGGTTCACGTATTTCGAGCCACTCTTCAAAATCGGGGTGTTCAATGTTAAGATTAACAGATGCAGCTCCTCGTCGGACAGATCCTTGATTAGTGGCAAGTATAGTTGAATCGTATATCTTACAAAAAGGCACAACGCCATCAGATGTTCCATTTCCTTTAATTTTTGCACTAGCGGGTCTGATTTGATTAATTCCGATACCTACTCCACCGCCGTGCTTTGCGAGTAACATCATTTCTAAATTTTTGCTACCAATATCCCATATGCTATCAGCAACATCTATACCAAAACAACTTATTGGTAGACCACGATCTGTGCCAGTATTAGACAACACAGGAGACGCTAGACACAGCCAACCCGACCAAATGTATTCAAAAAATTTATCGGCCATTTCAGGACGTTCTAAACGTCTTGCTACGGTATTACAAACTCTGTGGTATGCATCTTTGGGTGATTCATTTTTTAAAAGATAACCACCACCAATTGTTTTTTTATACACATCAGTGTCTCCCCAGCTTGGGTAATCAACACCTTTTTTCCATTCATTATTCCACATTTGTTTCAAACTTTTTTTCTGGTTCAGGTTGTTTTCTTTTTTCTACATCTTGTAATTCTTCAACTAATTTTTTCCAAGTATCTTCACCTAAATGTAATTGAAAAGCTGTTAATGTGCCTTGTGCTAAGCTAGCATTTATTTGAACCTCTTTAATTAAAGCTTGAACAACTTTAGTTAATGATTCAATTTTATTTTTCATTTCTATTAATTTATTTTCTTTCATATCATTTAATTTTGTTGTTACCAAACGTCTTCAAAGTCTTCTCCTTCGTTCGCTTTCGAGTAGTCAGTAGGTCTAATAGCAAAGAAATCAGTGTGAGTGTGACCCCCAGTAAGATGATCGAACCAAGCCATTTTATCAATAGAT
>WLWH01001578.1_pt1 | contig 14524 bp, 11 predicted proteins | sample 6712741 | NCBI WGS metagenome assembly WLWH01 (sample SAMN12718694, study PRJNA515312) | sponge metagenome | isolation source: marine sponge | host: Mycale hentscheli | place: New Zealand: South Island, Marlborough, Capsize Point | collected 2003-05-01 | reverse complement strand
TTTACTATATAATATATTTCTTGACCTATTTGTTGGGTAACGTTTCCACCACCCATACCTAAATCTAAGGTTCCATCAGTAGAATTCCAAGATAACCTACCCTCCGCAGTATTTCCAGTATAATTTAAATCAAAATCAATTGTAGTTGCTGATAAAGTACCGTTAACAGTTAACCCTGTCATTTGATTTATAGAAGCGGTAAACACACCACTATCATTATCAGTTATTGTAAAAGTATTTGCGTCATTATATGTGAAACCTGTTACAAACGTATTCATTGTCGATGGTAACGATACATCTATTTTTACCTCATTAGTCGATGGGTTACTTAAATTAACATTAGAACCACCACTAAATTTAAAGACTTCAAAGCCATCATTCCTAGATAATATAGCTTGGTTTGATGAGAATGTTGTTCCTGTTACAAAAGTGTCGTTATCAGTAATACCTGTTAAACCACTACCATCACCAACAAACGTACCATTAAAAGTACCACCATTAAATGTTGTGGCTGATATACTACCACTAGTAGCTATATCAAAAGTAACACCACTTAATATGTTAGCTAAATCAACAGACTCTACCCCTGTCTCAAAAGTAGAACCGTCATTTTGTGTTATTGTAAATGTTTGTGCACTGTAACTAAAATCATTTACAAAAGTGTCTGTTAATCCTGTAATGTTGTATGGGGTAAATCCTTGATTACCTGTAATTTGAAGTGTAACATCAGTACTACCACTAGTCGCTGATTGTGTTACCGTACCACCAGTACTAAATGTATCATTAACATCTATCGAACTTAAATCTACATCAAATGTTGTAGAATCATTTTTAGTGAATTCTATCGTGGAAGAACCATTATCATAGGTACCACCCGTAATAAAAGTATCTTTAAAAGGTAATGTATGGGGTACACCTTCAGAGTTTTTATAAAATAAACCTATGGTACCATCATTATTATCGTTTGTCGCTAATACTGAAACAGTTCCTCCAGTAACATACGTATCCAAATCGTTTGTAAAACCTGTTATAGTTACAACACCATTTTGTCTTTCTAATGTTAATGTACCACTATTTAATGTACCACCTGTAACAAAATTATCATCTGTAGATATACCAGTTAAGTTACTACCATCCCCGAAATAAGTTGTTGCTGATATAGAACCATTGACGGTTAACCCTGTCATAGTGTTTATTGAAGTCGATAAATCTACACCATCATTTCTACTTATTGTTAATGTGTTTGAATTATTATATGTAAATCCTGTAATAAACGTGTTTGTGTCGGTTGGTATGGTAACATCCACTTTAACAATATCACCTACGGTAGAAACTGTTGTATTTGACCCACCAGAAAGTGTCCTAAAGTTTAACGTAGTGCCACTCTTATCTTTAAAGAATTCATTTGCACCACCCACATTATTAACAGAATCTATTTTACTATTTAATATTGTTTGAGTACTAGCTGTATATGTATTGAATGTTGTATTATCTGTTTTACCACTCAGTAAAGGATTTAAATCAACATTATAATAGTTAGCACCTTCGACACTATTATCAAACCTAACTTCAGTCCCACTTAAATAAGCGTCTGTAGTGTATGAATCTGTAAATCCTGTTACAAACCCACAAACATCAAAAGTAGTCCCACTATTAGTACCAAAGGTAATACAACCATTAGTTGGGTTATACGTACCACCCGTTACATTAATATCGTTGTCTGAAAATAATGCCGCTGAATTAGCAACATTAAATGTCCCACCACTATTATTAGTAAATGTTAATAGTGATGTTGTTGCATCAGCGTTACCACTAACAACAAAAGTATCCCCACTAACCGAATTAATTAAAGAACTTAAATCAACATCAAATGATGTAGAATTATTTTTTGTAAACTCTATTGTGGTAGAAACGTTATCGTAAGTCCCACCAGTAATAAAAGTATCCTTAAAAGGTAGAGTTCTAGGTGTACCGTCAGAGTCTTTGTAGAACAAACCTATAGTACTATCATTGTTACTATCTGTCGCTAGTACTGAAACAGTTCCTCCAGTAACATATGTGTTAGTAACCCCTGTTACGTTTACAAAGTTCCCGTCATTTCTTAGTAATGAAATAGTATTTGTGGAATCTACATAGGTTCCTGCAATTACAAAGGTATTAGCACTTACAGAATTAACTAAAGAAGTTAAATCTACATCGAAAGTAGTTTCTAAAGAATTACCACTAAAATTAATATTATTTGATGTGTCATTATAAGTACCCCCCGTAACATAAAAGTCTTGATGAGTGGTCGCAGATATAATAGATTCAACAGACCTATATTTAATTGTCCCATCAGAATTATCTCTAGCTAATATTTGAGTTAATGTATTATCTTGGTTGATGTTGTTTATTTTAAACTCATTTAAAAGTATTAACTCATCGTGTACTGTTATGGGTGAACAACCATAGATATTGGATGTGTGTATACCTGTACAAGCGGTTACAACACCGTTAAAAAACACATCTCCCGAATTATAAAAAGTGTTACCGTTAAAATCAACACTATCAGTACAACCTGATATTGTACTTAAAAAAGTTGTACCCGAACAAACAAAAAAGTTACCTGTAGAACCTGTAATAGCACTATTATCAGTCGGTTCGACAACAAAATATTTTACTATATCTGGGCCACAATTTTTATTACTCATCTTATACTATAATTAATCCTCTTAAAGTTATTTCAGATATTTTATTAGAATCTGTTTTAACTATATTAATAATTATCACGTCAGTTGGTTCGGCAACAAAAGGGAGTGAAATTAAATTACCATTTAAATGTATGGTGTATGTGGTTATATTATCTAAATCATCTGAAGAAAAATGAGTTTTATTATCTGTTGAAAATCTAAGTGTTGTTGGTGAACCAGGTAAAAATTGTACAACTACTTTTAATGATTTATCATTTTCAGTATCATCTTTAATAAAATTAGCAACAGGTTTATTTCTTTTAGTTTCTATTTCTGTTGAAACAAACATTCTACTAATAGCTGGTTTGACATCAAACTCTTCCTCATCAACAAGGTAACCTTGAAGTTTCATTTCGTATGTTTGAACATAAAATCTTTTACTATCTAAATTATCTACTTGACTCTCATCACCAATACTTTCTAGTAATATTGGAAAATAGTGACCTTTTATGTTAACATAAGCTTGAGCTGAGGCAAATGTTTGTAAGACTTTTTGGTGGAGTTTGTTAAGTTCTCTCATTCTAAAAGAAAAGAATCTAACGGTATATGTTAAATCTACACCCACCGGATTAGGGATACCATATATATCAGTCCCATTACGGTTACCATCCCAAATAGGTATTTGCATGTAAGGGAAGTTTTTTCTAACAGGTATTTTGAAATCAGCCGGATTAGTACCTGTTTCAGGATTAGGTCTTCTAACTACGGAAACAAATGGTATTTTTAAGTTTTTATATTTATCGGTATTAGGCCAAGTTTTAGTAAACTCATTCCATCTTTGTAGTGTTAAAAAATTAACAGGAACTTTTTCACCTTTTAAAACAAAACCTAAATCATCATTAACAAAACCAACAAAACCCGCATCTAAATCAGAAAAATCTACTGACCTAGGTAAAAATTGTTTATTTTGTTCCAAGAATTGGTCCACCCATTTTTGTGGTCCAACTTCTGGATTAGTAGCTCTTATGTCTATATCTGTTTTTCTTTTTTTAGGAAGTCCCATAATTAATTTTATCCGTTAAACTCGTCTTCATCTGCCGTAACACAAGTTATTTTTCTATAATAAGATTTATACCCAACCCTAGTTTTTTGATTATCACTGTTTATTTTACCATCGTCTGAGACTGTAAAATATTTAATATTATCTTCTTTATCTGGGTAACCTATATAATCACCATAACTAATATCAACACCCAACTCTTTTAATTGGTCTTCAAAAATGGTAAAAATTAAATTACCATAATCTTCATACCTACCATAACCTTCAGAATATGAGTTGTTTTGTGCCTCTTCTAAATTAGGTCTAACCTTAAGTTCAACTGGTGGGTAAAATTTTATTTCTTCAGAATCAGACTCACCATAGACATCATCTGTTTGACTTTTAGTTCTATTTACTCTAAAAAGGATTACAGTAAAATTTATATCACCCTCTAAAAATTCACGAGCCATATCATTTTCTAGACCAAAGTCTAAATAATCATAAAATTTGCCCATACGATTTATTGGTAATCTTTTTTTACTTGACATAAATATCTTTTGTTATAAATATTTAGTATTTCCCTATTTTATTTATTTTCTTAAAATTGTTTTTATATTTAATAAGTTATGTTAGATATTAGTAAGCTAAAAAATAGGAAAGCTTTGGTTAAACTTGAGGACTACAGTGGTAATAATGAGTATTTAGTTTCACTAAAAACCAAAATGGAAAAAGAAGGTTCTTTTTTTATTTCACCTAGTGTTGCCGAATATATTGAATTAAATTTTGACAGGGAACCTTTAGAAATAAATAAAGTAATAGAGATAAATGAATTTTTAGGTAAACAATTACAGAAAAAATTTGAACTTAATCATATACCTGAAAAAGTTTTGGTAGAGTGGGTTTTAGGTGAAACAGAAAAAAGTTACCATGTAAAAGGTAAAGTTTTTAAAAATCAAAAATACTCACCCCTGTTTTATGTATCCAAATCACAGATATCAGAAAATCTACTTGATATTGAAATGGATGTCGATGTTGATTTTGATGAATACCAAAAGATGGATAAAAGAGGGTGGAGAGTTTTCCCACACCAAGAAACAGGTGTTAAATTTCTATTAAGTAAAAACAATCGTATTTTAGGTGATGATATGGGTTTAGGTAAAACACTGATGTCAACTATAGCGTCAATCGAGTCTGGAGCTGAAAAAATATTGGTTGTTTGTCCCGCTAACGCAAAAATAAATTGGTTTAGAGAGATTAATGCTTATATACCCGAAGAAGACATTTCAATTATTAAGTCTGGACATTGGAACCCTAAAAAATACACAATAATTAATTATGATATTTTAAAAAACTTTCACACCATCACTGACGGTAGAAAAAACTATAAAGACTATGAAATACATAGGAACTTAGTTGATGAGGGTTTTGATTTGGTTATTATGGATGAGGCTCACATGGTTAAAAACCCAAAAGCTAACCGAACTAAAATAATGAATCAAATTACTGAAAAAATTAAAAAACGTTGGTTGCTAACGGGAACACCTATAGCAAATAGACCAATGGACTTTTTTAACTTACTAAACATTTGTGACTCACCCGTTACCTCAAGTTGGAAGCAATTTGCTTTTAGATATTGTGATGGTAAAAAATTTAAAAAGAAATTAAAATCAGGTTCATATAGGGATATATGGATTACAGATGGTGCCTCTAACTTAGAAGAATTACATAACAGAACTAAAAATCTAATACTTAGAAGAAAAAAGGAAGACCACCTAGATTTACCACCTAAAATTGTTGCTCCTTACTATGTTGAGATAGATGACATGAATCAATACCATAGAGTTTTCGAAGAATATTTAGAATGGGCAAAATCAGAAGGAAAAAGATTAGGGACGGGTAGACATATGGTAGAACTAATAGTTCTTAGAAAATACTTAGCTTTAGAAAAAACAAAACAAACTATAGAACTAGCAGAACAAGCAATAGAAAACGGTCAAAAAGTTATAATATTCACAAACTTTACACATTCTTTTGACGCTTTAATGAATCATTTTGGTAAAATTGCTGTTGGTCATAATGGTAAAATGAATGCTAATAATAAACAAAACTCAATCGATAGATTCCAAGAAGATGACAATGTAAAAGTTTTTGTTGGTAACCTTATTTCAGCTGGTACAGCAATAACATTAACAAAAGCTGAAATTGTTATTATGAATGATTTAGATTTTGTCCCATCAAACCACGCTCAAGCAGAAGATAGGGCTCATAGAATTGGTAGTACTTCTACAACGAATGTTTATTACCCTATAGCTGTCGGTACCATAGATGAAATGATTTATAAAATATTGGAAAAGAAAAGAAAAATTATTGACACTGTTATTGGTGATGAACATGTTTCTATGGATATTGGGGATGATTTATTTAAACAAATGTTAAAAGGTTATTTTTAATTATATCATATTAGATTTGGCTTCTAAAATTCTAAGATACAAGTCATAATTAAAACCATTACCCTTATTCTTCCAATAGTCATGTATATAGACCATACTAGGTTTAGAATAAGGTTCTAAAACCCTTCCTTTTGGGTTATGTGTTGATTTTACTTTTATCGTCATTATTGATTTTTTTATACAAATATACTATTTTTTAATTAAATAAACAAAAATTTATGGATAAAACAATATTTTTTCAAAGTTCCTTACCAAGAGCTGGTTCAACTCTTTTACAAAATGTGTTAGGACAAAATCCTAATTTTTATGTTACACCCACATCTGGTGTGTTAGAATTACTATACGCATCAAGAAATAATTTTACTTTATCCCCTGAATTTAAAGCTCAAGACAAAAAAGAAATGGAAAAGGCTTTTAAATCTTATTGTAAAAGTGGTTTGGAAGGATTTTTTAATGGTATCACAGATAAACCTTATGTGGTGGATAAATCTAGGGGATGGGGTGTTCATTATAATTTTCTTAATTCTTTTTACCCTAACCCTAAAATTATTTGTATGGTTAGAGATTTAAGAGGTGTTTACTCCTCAATGGAAAAAAATTTTAGAAAAAACCAACACTTAGATTCAGGGATTATAGACCATTCCAAAATGAAGGGTACAACTACTGAAAAAAGAGTCGATATATGGGGTAACACACAACCAGTTGGCTTAGCTATCGAAAGAGTATATCAGATTATTAGAGAAGGTATGGATAAAAATATTTTGTTTATTAGGTTTGAAGATTTTTGTCAAAACCCTGAACAAGAAATAATTAAAATTTATAACTACTTTGGGTTACCTTATTATAAACATGATTTTATGAATGTCGAACAATTAACTCAAGAAGACGATTCTGTTTATGGTGTTTATGGTGACCATAAAATAAAAAAAGAAATAAAACCAGTTAATCAAGATTGGGAACAAATTTTGGGACCTAATCTGTGTAATCACATTTTAAATAAATACAGATGGTATTATGATTACTTCAATTATTAACTAATTAAAAAAAATAACATTATTTAAAATAAAAAAGATGAGTAAAGAAAGAGTTGTACACCCTGAACACTATAACAAAGGGGTTGAAATGTGGGATTACGCTCATTCCCACAATTTAGATTTTTTTGAAGGTAACATTGTTAAGTACGTTACTAGATGGAAAACCAAGAACGGCATTGAAGATTTGTATAAAGCAAAACAATATTTAGATAAACTAATTGAACTCCAAACAAACAATAATTAACAAACAATTTTTGAATTAACAAAACTATCCATTACATTAATAAAAAGGTCTTCATATATTGGTAATATTAGTGAACATCCATCACTAAAGGTATCTATTTTAAATTCACCTTTATAAACACCGGCTAAATTTACCTCACTTTTTTTAAACTTATAACCTAAATAATACTCTTGTTGGTTATAAATACAATCCTCATTTTCTACAGGTATAATTAAACCAGGTTTGTTAAATATTTTATACCTACCTGTTTCAGTGTTTATCATAGAAAAAGTTATAGCAGCATTCTCTAACTCCTCAAAAATTTTTTTGTAGTCATTTCTACCATCATTTATAACTTTCATTTGAAGTATAGGTAATTGTGAGTTTTTTCTTATGAAGAAATTTTGAGCCATCTTTTTTTATTTATAAATATCTAGTTTTTTGTTATGGACAATTAATACCTAAATTAGGTTGTACTATTAAAGAACCACCGTAAGTTTCTCTAATACAATATCTGTCACTATCTATATAAAGATTGTTACGTATTTCCATTAAATTTAATGTTTTATCGTAAAATCTAAGTTGTGATAATTCACCATCAAACGTACCAGCAAAATATTTAGCTATATCTAAATTTTGGTCTTCGGGGTCAGGACCACCAAAAGTTTGTGACTCTAGTAGACCTTGTGAACCACCACCCCAAGAAATATTATAGGGTACACCTAATTGCTTAGAACTATACTCATTTAAAGCTCTTAATTGTAAACCTATAAAATTATCTTTTCTATAAACTACCCTACCATTAACCCAAAACTTTAATGTACCTGAAGGTAAATCATGTTTAACACCTGTTTGATTATATGTTACAACAATATGAACCCAACTATCACCACTAGTGATTACAGGATTATCAGAATAACCCTCTTCCATTGTAGTACCTGTTATTGTAAATTTATTGTTACCACCACTGTCAGATGAATTACAATTTTTAGTTGAACCAGTTTTAGTACTAGGGTTGTCCTCAGATAAGTAACAACCGTCAACAACATTACCATCATCATCACACCAATATTCATAACCCGCCACAGTCATCTTACGATAACCGATTCTACCATCTGGGGTTATTCTAAGACCTAAAGCGTTCTCAGATAATTCATCACAATAGGTTGTCGCTGTTGTTGCAGTAATAGTACTACCTGTACAAACATTACAACAACTACTATTAAGAAAATTATAGTTACTAATACCAAACCAAGTCTGACCTTCACCACTTATCTCTGGGTATTCACCTTTTGGGGATAATGGTATGACCCCATCACAAGTGTAAAATCCAGTTTCACCTGAAAAAACATTTCTAAATTTATTTTCCGCTCTTGTACCTATATAGAAAAAGAACCCTGTATTACCACTAAAGTTATTGTTTAAAGTGTTACCAGTTAAATTAGAACAAGAACTATTATCCCATTTTACCCATGTTTCCATAGACCAACCACCAGTACCAGTACTACAATCACCATTCTCTATATTAAAATCATTAGTTATTAAGTCGTATTTTGTGGCGTCAACATCCACATCTTTATATTCTGAAGTGATAACCTCTTTACCACATTCAATAGTTGTAGCGCTGACTTCTATTGGGTTAGGGTCCTCGAAGTCTAACTTAAAGTATCCTTGGTAAAAACCACCGTTTAAACATATCACATCCCCTACGTCACAAGTTTTTGGACTTGTTATTACTTGGGTACAACTATCACCATTACTCTCAGTTGTTGTAACCCCTGATATATAGGACCATGGGTAATCATATTTACCTTTTGTCCCTGTTGAAGTAACATCATTAACAGTATAACCTGTAACAGGATAAAGTATTACTTTTGTGTCAGCGGTAGTAAAACTAACGGTTACACCAGATAACCTATCGTACCTACCATTATCAACACCCGTCAAGCCAAAATCACAAGTAGTAAAACCAGAACAAGGTTTTATGATAGCTTCATCCCATGTAACCAATGAGGTTAAAGAATCACCGTTGGATGTTGTCCCTGTATTATTAACATCTAACCATAAAACTAAACCGTCTGTTACAACACTAAAATTGGAACTATTTTTTTGTTTTGTTGCATAATCTAAACAAACACCTTCATTGTCGGAAGTTATGTGAGCATCCCAATAATTATTGTGTATTATACGACCCTCAAGATTTTTAAAATAATAACTACTAATTCCCATACTTTATAAATATCTAGTTAACTGGTTGTTATACTCCACTGTGGTGTTGCTCCTGTTAAATAACTTAATGACGCAACACCATTTATACCACCACTTGTTGTGTCGGGTGATGAATTACTACCACTAATATCTAAAGTTATACCAGACCAAGAATTAACATTACTAGAAGTTATCCCACTAAAATTACTTAACATTGTATTTACGATAGTCGCAGACATATTATTATCATGTAAATTTATTTCACCATCAGCAAAATTAGCTCCCGATAATGGATAAAAATCTACACCATTAATAAGATTACAATCATTTAAATTATAATCAGTAAAGACTTGAGTAGAAACAGGGTTGGTTATTCCTGATAACCCTAGATTTTCTGCCATACTAAAAAACCCACCTAAACCAGTTAACATAGATATGTCATGTGTTTTAATTGCACAACTCTGTAATTGATAGGAAGTGAATGTTTTTGTTGAAGCTGTATGTGTTATACTTGTTAGGTTTGGGTTAGACGATAAAGTAAAGTTGCCACCTAAATTAGGACACCAAGACATATCATGGTTACCCGTTAAATCACAATTTGAACCCGTATAAAGAGACCAACTAGAATCTGTGTTAGCTGTATGTGTAACACTTGTTAAATTTGAATTACTAAAAAATTGGAAACTGCCCCCTAATGTAGGGAACATAGACATATCATGGTTACCCGTTAAATCACAATTATAAATCCAATACCTAGTAATTACACCTGTTGTGGGTGAATGTGTAACACTTGTTAAATTTGTGTTTGAATTTAAATATACTTGACCCCCAATGTTAGTTAAAACTGACATATCATGTTCACCCGTTAAATCACAATTAAAAGCCCAATACCTAGTAAAATTAGAAGCTGATGGGTCCGTGTTAGCATGAACCAACTTAGTTAGGTTTGAGTTAGTGTGTATTCTAAAATCACCTGCTAAACTAGGGTACATAGACAAAACGTGGTTACCCGTTAAATCACAACTATTAATTGTGTACCTAGTAAATGATTGTCCCGGAATAATAGGTATGTCAGTTATAAAGTTTGTACTTGACATATTGGTCATTGTTCCGTTGTTGCCACCACTACCATTATCTGTCAATGTTGGATATATGTCTCCGTCACCCATTCTCCACCAAGATAGTAAACCACTTATGTTTGAAACATCTGAAGGAGTACCACCATTGTAAATAGTTGTTACATCACTTGCAGAAAGTTCTGTATTCCATACTGCTACTTCGTCAAGGTTGCCACTAAATTCATTACTTCCATTTTTTGCACCTATTTGAAAACTTGCCGTATTACTTATAGTTGCCGACAAAGTTCCACTTGTTACTCCCGTGTCGTTATTGCCGTCTAAATATAAATTGATGCCACTTACATTACTTGAGCCGTCGTAAGTCATAATTATGTTATGCCAATTTGTATCAGTAATTGCAGTTGTACAATCTACTATTAATCTTCCACTTGATGCCGTATTGTTTCTTATTACAACTGTAACTCTATTATCGTCAAAAGGTATTAATAAGGTATAACCTCTTGAATTACTTGTTGAATCTTGTTTAGAAACTAAAAATTCAGATACTCCACTTCTTGTTCTTTTAAACCAACAAGAAATTGAAAATGCATCAGTATTAGTAAAGTCTAAATTATTGCCCATATCTACAAAGTCATTCATACCGTCAAAAGAAGTACTTAAACTACTAAAAGAGTGTGTAACTCCAGTTAGATTTGGATTGTTGTTCATTTGAAAATCACCACCCACATCTAACATAGAAATGTCATGTTTTCCCGTTATATTACAGTCAGAAAGGTCATAAGAAGTTATTGGTGTTGGTGAATAACTATGTGTAACAGCACTTAATTGTGAGGAATTATTAAAAGATATGTAATATAATTTATAAAATTTTGTTAAATCTAAATCACCATAAATGCTATCTTGGAAAAAATTTAATACCGATAAGTTAGAAAGTTTATTAGTTCTTAGTTGGCAACTTTTAACTACACCGTTATCCGGATAAGTTATACTTTGGTTATTTCCCGCAACATAACCACCACCCAATCCCAAATCCCAAGAAACCCTATCTAAACCAGAATCAAACGAAACGTTAGGGTCGAAAGTAGTACCACTATTCGATGTAGTGTTAAAAAATAAAACCTCTCCTACTTTGTTATTTGAGTTAAATACACCTCTACTCATAATGGTTAGTTTTATGTATAATCATTACCTACGGTCCAATAAAATACTGTACCATTATATGTGAATGAAAGTATGTCTGTCGCACCTGCTGTAGTCGTTAATTTAGGTATTCCAGCCCCACCATTAACAACCCTGTTACTACCAGAACCAAAAGTTAATGTGTGAGAACCAACACCATCTTGTTTAACAATCAAAGTACCGTAATCACCGTTTCTTACATTTGTAAGATTCAGTGTAGTATTACCCGTTAAAGTTGCTTCATAGTTTGTTGAGGTACCTGAAACGTCCCAATTAATAGTATTTACATTACCAACATCTTCGTATGGGTCAATAGTTACACCTCCACCACCTGTTGTACCTGAAGAAGGTTGCCAAGTAGCATTACCACTAGCGTCAGAAGTTAAAACATAACCTGAATTAGCCCCATTTCTAACCCTTAAAGTGTTTGTATTAACCATATCTGTAATGGTTAAACCAGTACTATATACCACACCAACTAAATTAGAAACGTCAAAATCTTCACCACTAAAAAACCTTGTTTCACCGTTTGTTCTACGACTACCAATGTTGATATGCATTCTAGTTGCTGCCGAACCATTAGCGGTTATAATGTTTAATGAATCGGGTAAATAACTACCCATAAAACTACCTGTAGGTACGGAGTCAGGTCCAACAGCTATTATTGAACCAAATTTAGTGTTTAATGTTGATGTACCTGAAACACTTAAAGAGAATTGAGCAAAAGCGTCATTACCACCATTATAATTTTTAACATCTAACCTAGTAGAATCGTTTTGGTGGTGTTCTATTAATGTATTCCCATCTTTAATGTGTAACCTTTCACTTGGTACCGAACCAGCACCAATACCTAACTTAGTGTTTGTTATATCAGCTATAATACTTGGTGTTGAACCAAATTGAACGTTTCCTGCTGTAATATAAAGTGGGTCTGTTGGGTTAGGGCAAGCTTCTATTGTTGTAACATATAGAGGTGAAGTACAAGCGGAGATTGACCATGTAACTGCACTTACTGGTGCCCACTCTAAAGTCCCTTGTGGGTCAGAAGCTTTAAGAAAATTACCTGTAACCGCTCCTGGGGTATATCTTAAAGTGCCATCAACATTAGTAACACCAGAAAGTGTTATTGTGTCACCACTTACCTGTTTAATCTGTGTATCATCAAACCTAGGTCTAGTATTAAAAAATCCCATAATATTCTAATTAAATAACATTCCAATTATGACCTAATGGTCTATATTGTAATGATTTATTTAAGTTTTCGGCCTCCATAGCCTTTCTTTCTAACATTTTATCTGGTCTTAACCTTTCTAATCTTAAGGAAAGTCTTTCCCATAATTTTTCTTTATCTTCTTTAGCCTCATTTAACAATGAATCAAAATCCATTGTTACATCAGCGTCAGTAACACCTAAAGAACCACCAAACTTACCTCTAACTCTTCCAAGTGTCTCTTTACACATAGCGGTAAAGTAATCTCTAACCCATTGTTTTGATGGGGTGTTTAATTCGTTGTAATCAACAACGTCTATTGGTACGTCTGAGGGTAATTTAATAATATCTTTATTATCATTAAGACACCGACTTCTTTCGTTTTCATCAGCAACATCATAGTAATGGTACCAAACCCTACTACCTTCAACATTAATCCCATCATTACCAAGACCACCAAATATTATTCTAGAACCAGGAGGAGGTAACAGATGTAATATTTTTGTACCTTTAGGTCCAGCAGTTATTTTATAGATTAAATCACCTGAGATAATCCTTTGTTTTAAATCAAAATCAGCATCCCTACTTAGTATGTCATAAGAAGAACCTAAAAAGAATCCACCACCGAATCCAAAAGCTCCACCTCCACCACCACCAAAAGGTAGTTGTGCAAATCCACCACCAAATCCCATATCACCACCAACACCATAAGCTCCAAACAAAGCATGGTCTATTGTGGGTGGAGTAATCCATAGGACTTCATTTATCTCTCTTCCAGCTGGTATTTCATAAGCTTGTTTACCTCTTTCTATTGTAACATAGTCGTGTTTAAGTTCCCAAGGGCCTCTTGCCTGTAAACCCACTATTTTTGAATAGGCGTAAGTGAAAGAATCTTCATAATTCATTTCTCTAACTGTCAAAGCTTTGGTTAGGTCTGTTATGGTTAAGTCTTTACCGTATAAAGAAGTCCACTGAGACTCAATTAACCACTCGTTTATGTAAGAAGAATAATCCTCTATAGATATCTCAAGTAAGGTGGACATCATTTCATCCTCTAACTCTATTTTTCTAATAGGGGCACCCAACCTATGTTTAACTTGTCTAAATATTTTTTCTTTTTCTGTTTCTGATATGTTTAAGGCCATTTATCTGTTTCTCTATAAATATTAAGAATCTTATTAATATTCTTAGTTTACTATATAATTAAAAATATTTATTGTTGAGTAAGTAATAACTAGTGGGTAAGATTAACCCGTACCAAAAATCTAAATTTATGAGTAAAGTAAAAAAGGCGACGCCTGAAGACATTAAAAAATTCTTAGAAGGACATGACGATGAAAAGTACATCGTATCAATAGAGTTAGACCAAACAAGAGATTGGTCAATAGACGAAACAAACAAAGTATATATTATTATTGATGACCCTAAAAAAG
>WLWH01001577.1_pt1 | contig 14525 bp, 9 predicted proteins | sample 6712741 | NCBI WGS metagenome assembly WLWH01 (sample SAMN12718694, study PRJNA515312) | sponge metagenome | isolation source: marine sponge | host: Mycale hentscheli | place: New Zealand: South Island, Marlborough, Capsize Point | collected 2003-05-01 | reverse complement strand
TTACCCTTATATACTTAACACTAGCTTCAACGATATTAATAATAATTGATTCATTCCATACTTTGTTTGATGTAGATACAGCGTGGGTTGAATTATTAAAAACTTTACTAATTACAGTATATGTAGCATACTTTGGATCTAGAGGTGCTGAAAAAATTACAAAAATAAAAAAATAAAATAAAATGGCAGTAAAAGGTGTACAGGCTAACGAAGCTGCTCAAGCTAGAGTATTTGCCCATGATGCGTTTAACGTTGTGGTTGGAGCTTTAAATTGGAGCGCTGATAACGGTGGTATAAAAATAACTAGTGGTGGCACTGGTTTTGTTGATGGAGAAGAAATAACATTAGCTACTTCAGGCGGAACATCCGCTGTATTTGTTGTTGTAGAACAAGTCGGTGGAGTTGTTAAAAGAGTAGAACAAAAATATACAGCCGCTAATTTAGGTGGTACAGGTACTTTGTACCATTCAGGCGCTGGGTATATAATTAACGGCGCTATAATATCTGGAACTGGAGGAGCTTCTGGTATTAATTTTACAGCTCAAGTAACAGATATAGACTTACCAAACACTAAAGAAAGAGGCGCTTGTATTTATGTAGGTAACACTCAAACAAATTTAGTTGTAATAATGGAGTCTGGAAAAAGAGTTACTTTTAGCAACGCTCAACAAGGTAATTTTCTACCAATACAAGTTAAAAGGGTAGTTTCTTGGCAAACAACAACGGTTGGTGATATAATAGCTTTATATTAAGATATGAAAATAGGGATAGGTTACAAAATCCCCAATGCTAAAGGTGGACATTCAGCGCCTAATCCAGGATTTGAATATAATCCAATAGCTTGGTGTGAAGACGATGGTCCAAACACACCAACTGTTACTGGTGATCCAGGTGGTGTGTTTAGTGTTAGCCCAAGTATAACTGGGTTTAATACAACTACAGGCGCAATACCAGCTAATACCGCTGCTGGTTCTTATGCTGTAACATATGCAGTTAATGGCGTGAGTGAAACTGATACTATTACTATATCTCCTGATGTATCTACAACTTTTACTTATCCAAACGCTGAAAATAGATTTACTATATTCCCAACACAGGCAACAACAACAGCTGGTGTATATAGTTTTACAGTTAATCCTGGTAATATAACATTTGCTAATGGAGCAACAACTTCCGCTACGGGATCTATAGACACAACAGGAGCAGCCTTAGGTGCTTATACTGTTCAATTCCAACCAAATTCAACATGTGGTAATCCTACCACTAGTTCTTTTAATATTATACAGGCTTTTGAATCTTTTGAATTTACCGTTCAAATGGCTCAAGGAGAAACTTTTACTATTCCAACCACTGGTTCTGGATATAGCTATAGAGTTAATTGGGGTTTAAATAGTAATAACAATTTAACTAATTTTGTTGGTCAAGGTAATTTGCCTTCAGGAAATAACTACACAGGTAATGCTACTTCTCCACCTTACAATGCTGGAACTTATACTATACAAATAGGTGATTATGGTAATACTTTTCCTAGAATATATTTTAATAATACTGGTGATAAAGCTAAGATGAGAAACATAACTAGTTGGGGTGAAATACCATGGACTAGTTTTGATAAAGCATTTTATGGTTGCGCTGATTTAGGTTTAACAGCTACTAATTCTCCTAATTTATCGAACTGTTCTTCGTTGATGTCTGCTTTTCAAAGTACCACTAACTTTGTTGGCGCACCTTCAATGAACAACTGGGACATAAGCAATGTAACTACTCTACGTAAATGTTTTCAAAGTAGCAGTAGTTTTAATACTGACATATCCAATTGGGATACTAGCTCAGTTACTTCAATGTCAGAGATGTTTAGAAGCGCTTCAAGTTTTAATCAACCTATTAATACTAATTACCTGACAAACGCTCAATCTCCCACTGGAACTGCATATACAGCTTGGGACGTAAGCAGCGTTACTAGCTTTACGCATTTTTTAGATTCAGCAAGTTCTTTTAATCAAGATATTGGAAGTTTTAAGCTTAAATCAAGCGGCACTATTAGTATGGGTAAGATGTTTCAATATGCTTCAAACTTTAATCAAGACATAAATACAAAATCTGTTACAGTTGGACCTAATACTTATGCAGCTTGGGACACTAGTCAAGTTACTAATTTTAATGCTATGTTTCAAAGTAATAGTGGCTTTGACTCTTCAATAGGTAAGTGGAATACTAGTAGTGTCACAGATATGAGTTATATGTTTTATTCGGCTAGTAACTTTAATAAAGATATTAATACTAAATACTATGACGCTGCTAGCTCACCAACTGGATCTGCTTACACCGCTTGGGATGTGAGTAGTGTTACTAGCATGGGCCAAATGCTTCGTGCTTCTAAGTTTAATCAAAGTATAGATAAATGGCAATTTAATTCTTCCTTAACAAGTTTTAGTCAGTTTATGCGTGGCGCTTCTGATTTTAACCAACCAATAAATACACAAACAGTAACTGTAGGTCCAAATACTTACACAGCTTGGGATGTTCAAAATATTCAAAGTTTTGCTTACATGTTTTACGGATGTGCTGATTTTAACCAGCCTTTAAACAATTGGAACACTGGTTCTGCCACTAGCATGAGCACTATGTTTTTTCAATGTAGTAGCTTTGATCAGAGTCTTGCAGATTGGGATATATCAAGCGTATCAACTTTTGGATCACAATTTGGGTATTCACTTAATCTATCTACAACTAACTACGATGCTACTTTAGTTTCTTGGAATAATCAAAGTGTACAAACATTAACTCAAAATGTAGATTTTGGTGAGTCAGTGCCATCCTGTGATAATGCAGCTAGCAATGGAGCTTTTGCGGCTAGAGCCAACTTAATGACTAGTAATAAATGGAACGTTCCTATAGTAGATAGATTCTCTACTAACAATAGATGCCAACCTTTAGCAGGTTTTGATTATACATCTAATGCTTATTGCGCTAATGGCTCAGACGTAACTCCTACAGTAACTGGAACTATTGATCAAACTCTACCTTTAGGTGGTACTATATCTGATGCTTGGTCAGCGGCTACATATATAAATCCATTAAAAATAAGATTGACTGGCATTGCTGGTCAAACTATAACTGTTCCTACTTACAATAGTAGCAGTGCTAATTATACTATAGTTTGGGGTGATGGCCAAGAATCTTATGGTTCTGGTGGAACAAATATATTTAATTTTAGAAGTCATACTTATGATTCTTCTAGAAATACAGCAGTGTTAGAAATAGGCAAACCTGGCGATCAGGTGCAACCTCTAAATTTATCGTATAGATCAACATTCAGCCCTTACATAACAGAAGTTATACAGTGGGGTAATACTAAATGGGAAACTTTAAAATTAGATAGAGCAGCTAATTTAACTACGATACCAGCAACAGAAGTGCCGCTGGTAGCTAATAATGTTACTAACGCTTGGGATTCTTTTTTTAGTGGTTGCTCAAGCTTTACAGGAACAGGTGTTACGTGGAGCAATTGGAATACTGTATTAGCTAAAATAACAAGTTTAACTTCTTGGTTTAAAGACGCTACATCTTTTAATGGTGATATTTCTGGATTTAACACTTCTACTATAACAAGTTTTTCTAATACGTTTAACGAAGCTGATGCTTTTAATATAGATATATCTTCCTGGGACGTTAGCAACGGAACTACTTACGCAGGGATGTTTTTAGGGGCTGGTGGTTTTGCAAAAAGTTTAGAAAACTGGGTTTTAGGTAGCAACGCAGCCGCTGGACAAATGTTTAGGTACGCTGGAGCTTTTGGGCAAACAAATACTTTTAACATGGACACTTTAGTAGGCTGGGGTGTTTATGCGTACAATAATAACGACGCTCCTAGCGGTATAACTTTATCACAATTTTCTGGAAATTTTAATGGTATGACATGGATTGGAACTCAAACAACTAATTCAAGTGGTGTAGCTTACAGCACTCAATACGGAGCACAATGGCCTTCTGGTTGGACTAATGCACAGTCCGCTCTTGATTATTTAGTAAATACAGCTGGATGGACAATAAACTAACAAATGGGTACATTATCAATAAATAGCACAACAGGAGAAATCGATGTTTCAGCATCAGATCCGGGCGAATACCAAGTAACTAGAACTGTTACTAATAGTAATGGTAGCTTATCTTCTAGCGCTACTGATATTGTTGTAATTAACCCTGCTGATAATGCTGCATTTAGTTATTCAGGTAGTCCATTTGATATTAATAATGCAAGTAATCCAACACCAACTGTAACTGGATTATCAGGTGGTACATTTAACTCTATAGATCATTTTGAATTTAACGGAACAGATGATTTTATAGATTTTCCTGTTCAAGCAGATTTTCCAGATGTATATATAATGCCACAAGATCCTAGAACTTTAAGTGTTTGGATAAATCCTAGTAACGTAAATCCTGGTGCAACAAAAACACTAATAGCAAATAGACTTGGGCCAAGTCTTTATTATCAAGGTTATTCTTTAAGTATGCGTAATGGAGGAATTTTAGAATTTACTTTTTTTCTTACAAAAACTAATGTTTCTAAATATTATCAAGTAAGAACAACAGAAACTTTAAGTGCTGGTAATTGGTATAATATTGTACTAACCGATAATGGTGATTTGACAAGTTTAACAACTAGTGCTACAGACATATTAAATAATTACACTATATATATAAATAATATACCAGCTACATTGACAAATTATAGTAATGGACTTCCATCTGGTTTTATTGGATCAGCTACTAATTGGTATGGACCTAGACTTAATATTGGAGCTGCTGAAGGATATACATCTTCAGGTAACACTAGTTATTTTCCAGGTCTAATATCAAATGCTTCTATTTTTACAGAAAGCTTAACTAGTGCTAAAGTAAATGAACTATATAACAATGGTATACCTGGAAATTTATCAAACCACTCTTCATCATCAAATCTAGTAGGGTGGTGGAAATTAAGTAATGATGCTACGTATAATTCATCTACTTCCACTTGGTCTTTTCCTAACGCTGCTAATCCAGGAACTGGAGGTGGTACAAGCACGAGTCTTCCAAGTACAGCTATAAGGACAATTGACTTAAATTCTACAACTGGATTAATATCATTATCTAATTCAAATGTTGGCGATTACGGTATTATTTATAATACTACAGGAGCAACTGGAAGTTTATGTCCAGCTACAAGTACACAAAGTGTTCAATTAGTTAATACTAATTTTGATTATCCAACTAATGTTTGTAATGCTGCTGGATCACCTAATATTACTCCAACTAATTTTATACAGCAAACAGGTGGACAATTTACAATATCACCTACATCAGGTTTAACTATAAATGCTACTTCAGGTGTTTTATCACCTGCAAGCTCTACAGCTGGAACATATGCTATAACATATACAATAGGTAGTAATTCAACTACTAAAAATGTTACGTCTGGCGCTGTGTTAGCTCCATCTACAACAACTAATACGAGTACTTTAACATTAAATGGAAATAATAGTTACATTAATGGCGGTAATGATCCTAGTATACAAATATTTACAGGTAATCATTCTTACTCTTTTTGGGTTAAAAAACCTGTAGTATCTGAAGCATATATAGTTGGTTATGGTATAGATTCAGTAGTTATATTTAATGCTGATGGAAGAATAAGGTTTTACACAGGCGGTTTAGCGGCTGCTGATTTATACTCTACAACCTCATTAAGCGCTAACACTTGGCATCACGTAGTTTGCACTTATGATACTAATGGAGATAAAAAAATATATATAGACGGGTCTGAAGACAATAGTATTTCTACATCTGGCACTATATCAACAAATGGATTAAGACTTACTATAGGCGCTAAATATGTTGGTAGTTATAGTCATTTTTTTGCTGGTAACATTGACGAAGTAGCAATTTGGAATAGAGTGCTTACGTCTTGTGACGCAGCTGGTATTTATCAAGTAAGTTCAAATGGAATTACAGCTGATCTATCAACTGTATATCCAAGCAATTTAAAATATTATAACCGAATGGGAGACTAATTATGGCAGGTAAATTCGTACAAGGTAATTGGTTATTACCAAATAATGTTAACGCTAATAAGCAGAGTAATTATAGTTTAAATTTTAATGGAAGTAACAGTGTAAACTGTGGAAATATTTCAACATTAAACGGATTGACTAAAGCAACTTGGTCTTGTTGGTATAAAAAAACAGCATCTGGTTCAAAGTATTTTATGGGTAATTGGGGAGCTAATGTAGCAAATGCAAAGCAATTTCTTCCATATCAATATAGTAGTGGTATGGAGATTTACATGGGAAATAATGCAAGTGGGTCAACCTCACACTATACAATGTTTTCAAATCTTGATTGTGGAATTAGCCAAGATACTTGGCATCATATGACCTTTGTGTTTGATGCGTCTGAATCAAGCAACGCAGATAAACTAAAATTCTATCTTAATGGAACACAAATAACAAACAGCGCAGCTGGCTTTGCTTTAACTTCTTTAAATAGTGTAACAACAGATTTTATATTAGGAGCTCCTTTTTCACCTTATTTAACCGGCCAACTAGATGAAGTATGTATTTTTCCAAGAGCTTTATCTTCTTCAGAAGTTAATAGTTTATATAATTCAGGTACTCCAGGTAATCCATTTAATTTATCAGGTGACCCTATTGCTTATTATAAGTTAGGTGAAACAGCCATTGGGCAAGCACCAGGCGGAACTTGGAATTGGCAAGTGCCTAACCACGCGCAAAGTCAATTTGCTTGGCAAATGCAAGGGGGTACAAGTCCTAGATTAGCACCAGGCATAACACCTAAACAACTAGGAACTACACACACGTTGTCAACCTGGTTTAATGCTAATGTAAGCACGGCCAGTGGATTCTTTTATTCTTTATCTAACATTAGTACAGGTTCAATACAAACTCAGCTTACTACACCTTACAGTGGTTTAGTAATAAATGATAATGGACCTTATGTGAGTTCTTCTACCCAAGATATAAGATATAGAGTCAACAATGTAGATTTAATATTTACAATACCTGCAAACATAGACGTAACAGATGGTAATTGGCATAACGTAATATTAGTAAGAACAGGTGGGACTGCTAAATGTTATTTAGATGGTCAAGAAATTACAAATCCAACAGGTTCATTATCTTCAACTGAAGAATTTGCTTTTGAACTTCTTTCTTCTACTTCTAAAGGTGGGGCAACTCCTCAATGGCCTGGTAAAATATCTAACTTTGCAGTATGGAAATCAGATCAATCTGCGAATAAAGATAATATATATAATAATGGTGAGCCACAAAGTGTATATACTGCTACACCTGATTATTGGTGGAAACTTGATAATTCTTCAACAACTAATGTTTTAGGAAATTTAGTTTCTAAAAATTCTTCAATATCAACATATCCTTATAGCGAAAGATGTATTGTAATGGCGGGTGGATTAAGTTATAATACTTCTGGAGGTGGTCCATCTTTAATGTTTGCTAATGAAGTTAACTTAGGTGAGTCTAACAGTATTTCAATATGGATGTCAGGTTTTGATCTTCAAGATCAATATATAAATAACGGACATATATACGGTGGTGTTGATCAATATAAGTGGGGTATATTTGGTAATACAAATGGAAGTTTTATAGTAGCTAAATTTACTAATGCTACTACTTGGAACTTATGGTATTATTTAGGTACTAACACTGGAGAGTATGTAGAATTAACAATAGATCAATCTACATATCCTTCTGTATTTACAACTATAGTTAGTTCTAATTTTTATAATTTATTATTTGTAAGAGATGGAAATAATTTAGAAGTTTTCTTTAATAATAGTTCTATAGGAACTGGAACTTTTACATTAGGTGAATCTACCAATACTTTAGTAAATGCAATAGGTAGAGATGGAAATAATACTTCAACACCAATAAATAATGGATATAAAATGGGTAAATCATTAGCCTTAGATGATGTTACTTTATTTAATAAAGCTTTAAGTGCTTCTGAAAGAACTACTTTATACAATAATGGTAAGCCAGGAGATAACACTAGCTTATCACCAACTGCTTGGATTAGAATGGGTGATGACGTAGATGTTGCAAATAACAGGTTAATAGATTATTCAGGAAACGGTAATTATGTTAATTTTAGTAATTGGGATCAACTTTATGTAAGAGATATTGAAAGTGTTACTTCTATAGGTGATACATCCGTGTCTTTAGCTTTGGCTGCTACTGACTTAGGTTTACACAACCCACTTTACTCTCAGTTTAGCACTTTGTTTAACTCTAATTATTTTATTATACCAGACTCTCCAACTACCGCTGTTAATAATAACTCTTCTATATCTTTTTGGGTTAAAACAAATACTACTGGCAATAGACATGGTATATTAAATAAAAGAGATGGTGGTGGCCAAGTTTATTACGTTTATGTAAATACAAACAATACAATTGCTATAGACGGTGGTGGAGCACATCAATTTAGTACTGGAGCAATAACTCAAGGTGAGTGGGCTCATGTTGCTTTAACTATAAGTTCTGGTTCTGTAATATTTTATATAAACGGATCATCTGCAGGAACTGGAACTGTTAATTTAACCGCAGATGATGCACCAACTTATTTAGGGTCAAAAACCGGTGGCGCTGATCCTTCAAACGCTTATTTGTCAAACGTTGCTTTATTTATTGATAAAACGCTAACTGCTTCTGAAGTTATAAGCATATATAATAACGGTAAACCAAGCGATATAAGTAGTTTATCACCTACAGTTTGGTGGAAGCTTGGTGATGCTATGTATACTAATTCTTCAAATAAATATTTATTAATAGATTCTATAAATGGTAACAATTCCACAAGTGTTAATGACTATGCTCCTTCAATATCCGCTGATGCTCCTAAAGTTGTAGCTCCTGGATCTAGTTCAGGTTTAGTAGAACTAGATAAAAAAGGTGATTCACCTAATTCAACTAGTAATTCTATAAGTTATAATATATTAAAAACGGATCAAAGTATTTATACGCCTAAATACGTAAGTCAATATACTGTAGATAATAATTATAGTATGGCATTTGATGGAACTGGGTATATGCCGCTAGGTTCGTCTATAAATATTGGCAAAGAAAATACTATAGCTTTTTGGGTATATAAGACTAACACTAACGCTGTAATAACTGGCGAAGCAAGCTATGGTAACGATTATAATATTTATATTAGCAGCACTCAAGGAACTTATTATAGAGTAGGTTCAGCAGCTTATTGGAGTTACAATATACCTAACAACACTTGGAAGCATGTTGCTATCACTAGGAATCAAACCGCTTTAAAACTATATGTAAATGGAGTTTCTTTAGGATCAAACACGGCTGGAGCCATTACTTCTACTACTGACACTAAGTTTGATACAATAGGTGATAAATCAAATGGATCTCACGACGGAGGAGCATCGCCTTTTATAGGTAAGCTAGACGAATTTGCAGCTTGGGACAAAGAATTAACAGCTGATCAAATTAAGTTTGACATTTACGAAGCTTCAGCAACAGCTAATAAATCAGCTGATTTTATTAATAATCCAAATCTACCTGATCCGGTAGCTTGGTACAGAATGGGAGATTAATTATGAGTACAGAGTATTATAATTCACAGTGGCAGATGCCAAACGAAGCTAATAAAGGTAAACGAGCTAATTATAGTTTAGATTTGGCAAGTTCAAGATTTATTGATTGTGGAACTGATTTATGGGACCAGCTAAAAACAGGTAATTCTATTTCAGTTTCTTGGTGGCATAAGTCCGATGGAGGGGGTGATGTGATTCCTTTTAATTTTAGACCTGCTTTTTCAGGTAGTAGTATCAATATGAGATTTACAATGTATTGGTCTGCTGGAGGTGGAACTGCTAGTAACAATTGGAATCTTAAAGGGACAGGTATAGGGACTCAAGTAGTAGGTGTTCAACCTAAACTCCCAGCTAGCGGATGGAATCATTATACTCTTTCTTTAGAACTTGGATCTGATACTTCTAAACAAGTATTTTATCTAAATGGTCAGCAAATAGGAACAACTACAACCGCTGTAACGTCTGTCGATCAAGGAACTAATCATTTGTACTTAAGTCAATATTATAGTTCTACTTATACAGGTACTAGTGGTACATATTCAAGTATTGCTTTTTTTAACTACCCACTTTCTCAAGGTCAAGTAACAACTCTTTGGGGCGGTGGAACATCCGTCTCAAACCCGATGGATTTATCTCCTGCTCCTAAAGCGTATTATAAATTATCTGATTCTGTGTGGGATGGCTCTGAATACATAACAGCTAATAATGCTGTACAAGATTATGTTTTTGATAATATAGTTAGTAGCGCAATAAATACGCCTTATAATTTAACAGCTACAAGTAATATAACGGTATCTATTTGGTTTAAAACAACTACAAACGCACAATCTAATAAATATTTATTTAGTTATGGTAATGCTGTATCAATTTATGATTTAAGGTTAAATGGAACTGATGCTGTTCAACCTATAATTAAAATTGCTGGAGTACAGAGAGCTCCTAATATATCATTTAATTATGCTGATGGTAACTGGCATCAATATATTGTAAATTATGATGGTTCAAATATAAAAGTATATATAGATGGCATATTAAAAAATAAGTCAAGTTATTCAGGTAATTTAAGTGTAGATTCTAATAATTTTGTATTTGCTAATCTTACTACTACTGTTGGTGTTACTGGTGAAGTGTCTAATTGCACAATACATACAGCAACTTTAACTGATGGTAATGTTTCACAAGGAAGTGCAGCTACTGGTGAAATAGCAACTTTTTATAATTATGGTTCACCAATTAAAACGCTTTCCTCTATTCCACAAAACTCGGATTTAAAAGTTTGGTATAAACTCGATGCAAGTGAGATTTATAATAGTTCAATTACAGATTGGGAAGTTAACCAAGCTTCAAGTTTTTGGAAAAATTCTTTAGATTTTAACTTAACTTATTCAAGTGCAAACAAAGCCTATATTCAATGTGCTAACACTACTAATTTAAATTTAACAGGTGCTATGACTTTAAGTGCTTGGATGAAAGGAGATCAGCTAGGTGGAGGCAACTACAACGGTCTTGGGACACAAGGAGGTGGTAGTAGTAGAGGATATGGATTATTAAGAGGAACTAATAATGCTTTTTTTAGCATTAGCGACAATGGATCTAGTCACCGTTATGTGTCATCACCAGCTGACACTTGGCTTGACGGCTGGAATCACATAGTTGGTGTTTTTGACCCAAACTCTAGATTTGAAGTATATGTAAACGGTGTTTTTAGCGCTTCAGGTACAAACTACGCACAACAAACATCTACTAATCCTTTTCAAATTGGTAATAGAGGTGACAGCTCACATTATTATAATTGGTTAGGTCAATTATCAAATGTTTCAATATGGAATACAGCATTATCAAACGGTAGCGCTAGTGTAGGAAGTGTAGCTGGTGGTGAAATAGCAACTCTTTATAATAATGGTGAACCTTTACAAGATTTATTAACAGGACCTCAAAATAGTAATTTACTTTCCTGGTGGAAACTAGATAATATTACTACAGGTATACAAGATAGCAAAGGTACTAATAATGGTACTATAGTAACATTAGGCAATGGTTTAGTAAATAAGTTTGATCAATCTGTTTCTACGCTAAACGGTACAAGCTCAGGAATGAATCAATCAAACCTTATTCAAAGTGACTTACAAACAGTTGCGCCTTATAGTAAATATGCTATGAGTTTTAATGGAACTGATTATATAGATTGTGGAACTTCACAATTGTTAGATTTTAATTCAAGTTTTACTATTTCAGCTTGGGTTTATATGACAGGTGTTACTGGCTATGATGTTATTTTAACTTTTAAAGGAAACTCTAATTCTTTTGTGTTAAGTAGAAATGCTTCAAATCAAGGCGTATATGCTGGCACAATATTTGGTATTGCTGACCATCCTCAACCAATGATTAAATCTGGTCAAGATATTACTAACAATAAATGGAATCATTTAGTAATAGTTTATAATGGAAATGGCATTACATCTGAAAATAATTATACTTTTTATATAGATAATTCATCACAAACTCTCACAAACACAGGCGCAAATGGTTACACAGATTATGGAAATGTTAACAATATAGGTAGATATGACACAAATTATTTTACTGGAAATTTATCAAATGTAGCTATTTGGAATTATGGATTAAACGCTTCACAAGTTAAAGAAATTTATAACGAAGGACTTCCTAGCGACTTAAATAGTTTTTCTGGCACAGCTCCTGTAGCGTGGTGGCAGTTAGGTGAAGGAGTTTCTTATGATGGTACTTCTCTTATTGTTCAAGATTATAAAGGAAGTAATCACGGAACATCTAGTTCTAGTATGGATCAAACAGATATAGTAAATGGTGTAGGAACTTCTTTAAATGGAGTTGGTTCTGGGTTTAATGCCCCTAGTACTACCGTTACAAACATTGTAACTAACGCTCCTTACTCTGATAAAAACGCTGTAAGCTATAATATGCAATCTGCTAAATCTGGAAGTGGTATAGATACGAGTACACCTCAAGCAACGTAAAAACCACTTAAAACAAGTAAATATATAAATAAGAAATATAATTAATTAAATCTAATCAAATGAAAATCAAAGAAGAAGAATTAAAAACTATTCAAGAGCAACAAACAAAGCTTAATGAATTGTTACACAACATAGGCGTACTAGAAAGCCAAAAGCATGGTTTATTACATGAAATAGCTGGAGCTAATAAAGACATTGAAGAATATAAAGAAGTATTAGAAAAAGAATACGGTGCTATTAATATCAATGTTGAAGATGGTACTTACACTGAGATAAAAGAAGATGTCGAAGGTAATAAGGAAGATTAGTATAGGTTCTGACTATAAGAACGATGCAATGCATTATTCAACTGGTCAAGAAGTATACGGTGGACATACAATTAGTGATATACTTTTTGAAGACAAAGACCAATCATATAATATTTTTATAACTAAAAATAACGAAGTCTTGCCTTGGAAAAAGTTTAATGCTAATATGTCAATTTCTGTAGAGTACGATCTTAAGTATTAATGAAAAGCTTATATAGCTTTATTGTTAAGCCATATGATGACAGGTATGACAATATACGAAGAATTGATGGTAATAACCTTATTATCAATACTAGCATTGAAAACCATAGATTTATTAGTAAAAAAGCTGTAGTAGTTTCAACTCCTGCAGCTTATACTACTAAAATAAATATAGGAGATGAATTATATATTCATCATAATGTATTTAGAAGATGGTATGATCAAAAAGGTAATGAACGTAATAGTTCAACTCATTTTAAAGATGACCTTTATTTTGTTTCACCAGGGCAAATCTATATGTATAATTTAAAACCACATTTAGATTATTGCTTTGTAAAACCACTTAAAAACCAAAACTTATTAGAGAACAGGAAAGAACAACCTAATGTTGGTATAGTGAAATATACTAATAGTGCCTTAGAAGCTATAGGAATCACTCCTGGAACACTTATTACGTTTACCCCTAACTCTGAGTTTGAGTTTATTATAGAAGGTGAACGACTTTATTGTATGAAATCAAATGATATAGCTTTAACGCATGAATACCAAGGAAACGAAGAAGAAAATAATCCAAGCTGGGCAAAAAGCAATTGAGGAGTTAATAAAGGTAGCAAAAGAAAAGATCGTAGACTCAGACGATGATGTAAGCGCTGATAGATTAAAGAATGCTGCCGCAACTAAAAAGCTAGCTATAATGGATGCTTTTGAAATATTAACTAGGATACAAGAAGAAGAGGATATGCTAAATAATAAACCTAAAGAAAAAGTTGAAAAAACTTTTAAAGGTTTTGCAGAAGGGAGAAGTAAGTGAGTTATAATCAAACTCTTTGGAAAGAAATTAAGGACGTTGTAAATCCTAAGATATTAGCTAAAAACAACAGGTTTAAAAAATGGGAGTATGGTTACAACCCTGATTATGATTTTATAGTAATAAGTAAAACTGGAAAAATTGGACAGATCATTGAAATACAAAATCTCAGGATTGCTTTACCAGCAGCAGATGAACCGTTTAAACGAAGCGAAAAGAAAGCTGAACAATATTGGGAAAAACAAAAGTACCCAAAAGAATTAAATAAAATTAAATCAAGGTTTGACTGGGAGGAATACCCATCAGATTTTAAAGAAGAGTGGTATGACTATATCGACGAAGAATTCAAAAGAAGAGAAAATGGTTATTGGTTTTACAATAACGGCTTGGCTACTTACATTACTGGTACTCATTACATGTACTTGCAATGGTCAAAAATTGACATTGGAGCGCCAGACTATAGAGAAGCAAACAGACTCTTCTTTATATTTTGGGAAGCATGTAAAGCAGATACAAGGTGTTACGGAATGTGTTACCTTAAAAACAGACGATCTGGATTCTCTTTTATGTCATCA
>WLWH01001575.1_pt1 | contig 14550 bp, 36 predicted proteins | sample 6712741 | NCBI WGS metagenome assembly WLWH01 (sample SAMN12718694, study PRJNA515312) | sponge metagenome | isolation source: marine sponge | host: Mycale hentscheli | place: New Zealand: South Island, Marlborough, Capsize Point | collected 2003-05-01 | reverse complement strand
AGGATTATGTCACTAGGAATATTACTTTTAGTAATTAGTGTTGGATATATCGTAAGAGAGATGTTTGACACACCACCAGATATGCATTACGACATCTGGGAGGACGAAATATATTACAAATAGCGTAACAGGAAGTCTGGGTTTAGTTTAAGCCCAGATTTTCTTTTATCCAAAGCGATATACCCACTACATCTTGTGCTCCAGACGAACTCTTTACCATTTCTTCCCACTCATAAAATTCTTCAGCATCTACTTTGAACTTATAACGACCAACTGCGATGGAAACTTCTGTTTCATCCAATGATTCTGCTGTTTCTGTCGTGCTGCTTCCTTCGTCTTCAAACATATCGGTGCTCTCTAAACTCTTAAGAATACTATCAACGTCCTCTAAGTCATATCCTGTACCATCTAGGTCGCCTGTCTCTTCCAGAATTTCATTTAAACTTTCTATTAAGTCCATGTTTTTCCAACCACCAAGCTCAGTAAGTCTGTTATCTGCAAGTAAATATGCTTGTGCCTCGGCTGGATTTTCAATGTTTACGCCTTTTATGACGGGAACTTTCCAGATGCCATCTTCAACTACAATGCGTTCTGGTGCGTCTTCTCCAGCATCTCTAATTAATTTTAATGCTTGTAAACGGCCATGTCCTACAAGTAATTTGCCGTTTGCGTCGTTGAGTATGATGGGGTTATTAAAACCAAATCTGTTAATTGATTGATAAATAACACCTAAGTCGTGGTCTTTTGGGTTGTTATCCGCCTCGACTATCTCATTTAAATCTATATATTCTACTTCAATCATCTACATGTTCCCATTCATACAAGTATACCTCAGTTAGTAAATGTATGTGGTCATATCTTACTATCCACCAATTATAAAAGTATTTAGCTAAAAAGTTATTCCAATACTGTAACTTTTTTAATTTGTACCAATAATATTTTTTAAAGAATTTTACTCTCAAAGTATCTAGCAAATTGCACTTCCTTGACTCTCTCGCTTACACCAGTAATTAAATCCATAAAGTCATCATTACTTAATTCATACTCTTTCATTTGTCTCTCCACACTATCAACAATGTGGTCTACATAAGGTTTTCTCAAAACGGATTTCCTTCCCCTTCTTCTGGTATTTCTATACCTCTAAATAATTCTTCTAATACATTTGTCGAAAGAGATGAAGTACTTCTTCTTCTGTTTAATTCATTTAATATTGAGCGTTCATCACACTTACGACACATTATTCCTCCAATCCAAATTTGCAGTTTCCTTGTTCTATTTGTAAAACAGTACAGTCTTCTGGTATGACATCATCGGTATGTTCATTACATATTTCCCCATTACACCAAAAGATATAGTCTTCATGTTCATGTTCATAAATTTCCTCTTGGTTCTCCCAAAAGATAGGATTACTATATGTTGTATGGTATCCCAAACCAAAGTTCATACCTAAAGCTATAATTACTGCCCACATTATTCTTCCTCCAATAAAGCTTGTACATCCCACAACTCCCACTTATCGTAGTAGTTCATTCCAGAATCATATCTTAGTTCTCCTTTATCACAGTTCTCAATAGAACTATATTTAAGAACTACTTTACACTTGTAGTCTTCACTAATTCTTTGTGCTAGTTTTACTAAGGGAGCCCAAGCACTTTCAAATTGAAACAATAAATTTCCGTTTTGAACTGTTTGTGCATGTGTATAACAGTCTGGCCATTTAGAACCATAGTTCTTTATGTTCCAGTCATACCAGTTAGTAGCACCATGTTTTTCTTCAAGCTGTTTTTTCTCACCTTCAGTTAGGTCAACCAACTCATATTCAGTATCTTTAAACTGTTCAGACTTACCAACAAAGATATCGTGTCCTGCTTCTCTAGATAAAATCTCCATATCAGAAGGAGGCATAACTACTTTGTTATGTGTTTTTGCATACATAAGAGTTTCTCTATCACTACCAACAACATACTTTAAATCTTGAGGCATTGGATAAAGACTCTTAGCAATTTGAAAGTATTGGTTACTATCATCTCTTTCATCTGTTTTAATCTTTGAACGTAACTCAGCAAGAACATTAGGTTCTGCTTTAATTATCATTACATTATCTACCCAGTTCGGCATGATTATTCCCTTTCATCCTTGTACTTCTCTAAAGCATTCTCTCTACCGCGAACTCTAGGAGTTTTAAATTTATGATGTACAAAACATTGTTTCCTATCGTTGTATTGAGATAGAATTTGTTCGCACCCTTCCTCGATACAAACTCTACCTTTTCCGTGTGTTTTACTTTTTCTGCTAGCAAATTTAGTTTTGCTACCTTTCATGTAAACATTACTCATCTATTACTTCTCCTTTTAAAATCTGTTGCATTTCTTCTGAATACTCTTCAATCCAAGAATTATTTAATGCACGTTCTCTATCTTTTTTTTCTTCTTTACGAATGTATAACCATCTTTGTATAAAATTCATTGTTCTTCCTGTCTAGCTAACATGACTGCATTAGCACATGGATAGCAAATCTTATGTAGTTCATCTAATACACCAAGATATATACCATCTGTTCCAGAATGTACAATCTCTTTTGTAGTACTACATCTTGTGCAAGTTTCGTTAGCCATTATTCTTCTACTACTCCTGTATCTATATACCATTGTCGTAAAGCTCTTTGTTGGTCTTCATCTAGCAAATCAACAACAAAGTTATATCTCTTTGTCATAATTTCTAGTTGCTTTGATTCATCAAACAAAGTGTTTATTAATTTTCTGTTTACTACAACTTCATTATCTTTTACTACTTCCATTATTCTTCCTCATCTCTTTCACTAAAATCTACAATTGAATAACCATTTAAATCGTTGAATGATGTAGTAACTTCAGAGAATGCAACAACGCAATCATTTTCTGTTAACATATCAATCCACTCTTGTTTGATGTTATTGATTAAGACTTCGTCCTCAACATCTTCATCTCCATCAAATATATCAGTTTCACTTCTTGCAAATTTAATCAATTGTTCCATTGTGATGTCCATATTCATATTTTTCAATAACAACTCTTGCATCCAACCACCAGATGTACCTTGGTCGGTTATATGTTCTTTTTCATATACAGAACCATCATCATTTCTACCATATACAAGCATTGATTGGTCTATATCATTTTTTGTTGCACCAATAGTTATGATTGCCTCTTCTCTGTTTGGCGACTCACTAGGCATTACGTCTTTAAGACCATTATCTTCAAAGTCTTCTGTCGATTGTTTTGTAAAGTAAGTATCCATACTTATTGTTACTACATCAAACTTATCAAAAGATAATAGATTTAATATATGCATACAAGCTTGTTGCTTTTCTTTCTGTGATGGTGGTTCAGCCATAATGGTTGCACCAATTACATTTCCTTTATAAAAGTTGAATATCCATGGGGACATATCTCCGAAGTCTTTATCAGATTCAAACTTTTCCATTGTCTCAAAGTACCTATTAGAACTTCTTATTATTTTTTCTTTTAGCATTTACATGCTCCTTCCGTTATATATATACTTATATTGTAGTGACTTATGGTAATCATGCAAGTCACATCTTACTTTTTCTATCATCCAATTCTCATCATGCCTTAACTTAAATATAAGTGCACCAAATCTTGGAATATAGTGTTCCATAAAAACGTTATGACATACGCCGTTTATGTTGCTAAGGAGCAGGTGTTTAACCTTATCCATTTGGTTCATCTGGGCTAATGTTTCTTCTGTAGATAACTCTGCGAGTATCTCGTTGTCCTCACTAGCCCAATCAGATAAACTTGACATGTTCATTAGAACGGCGCTTCACCTTCTCCAACTTGTTCCATTGGTCTAGCTACAGGTGTAGCATTTAATATATCAGCGGCCATTTCTGTTTTGTTAGCATACTGAGATGTTGACTTATCTGAATCATCTCCTGCATAACTAATACCGCTAGCTACTTGATAGTCAAGACATACAGCGATTTGGTCGGCTACAATATTCATAGCTTTCTTTTCGTTTCCGTCTTGTCCTGTCCATTTATCTTCTTGTAATCTACCATTTACGATTACTCTAATAGTCTTACTATCAGCAGGGAATGAGTAGTTTAAGTTGTTAGCAAGGTTCTCCCAAGCAGTAACACTTACCCACATATCATCGCCATCGCCAGGGGTCTTAACGACCATTCTAGCTTTAGCAACCATTTTCCCAGTTTGTGTATTTCTAATCTCTGGTTGCATCATATTTCCAACCAAAGTTATAGAGTTATTATTAGCCATTTAATTTCTCCTTTTCTCTGACTTCTCTGCGTTCTTCCATCCAATCCAGTTTCCATTCTGGTTGAAAGATTGTTAACCATTTATCTTTTGCAGATTCCCATGGTTCATTCTTCTGAAACACATCTGTTAAATGTCTTTCAGTCTTAATCAACTTATCATTGTTAAGTCTTTCCATAAATGAAGACCAAGTTGCATGTGCAAAAGATTCAAATCCATTTACTTTTAAATATTCAATTAGTCCACCTGCGTTACGTTCCATAACTTCGCCTGTTGACAATGTTAATTTATTTCTATTTTCTCTAGACCAAAAGGCATATTCGTCTAAACAGGCCTTTCTAAACTCAATAGTATTGAAATATTTATGACCATTGTCATAATATCTATTAAGTGTTGTCCATAAGACATCTGGTGGGAATAGTTTAAAGTCTTCGTATAATGATTTGACTTGTTGGTCATCCCATTTGAGATGTTCCCAACGGAGTGAAATCCATTGTACTACAGTAACCCATTCCTGTTTGGTAATTGTTTCAAAATTCATATTTAAAGAACCCTCCTGTATATCAAACATCCTACCATAGATGTTGTAAAATTAAAAGAACTTACCACTAATAGATTTATCAAGAGTAATCCTCACTAGGCACAGTCCACATATCAAAACTGTATTCAACTTCTTTACCTACATGAACAAGTAAAGACATAACATATGCCTCTGCAGTAGCTAAATCAGTACCTTCATCAAAACTAAATGTAACACCTAGGTCACAAGTTGTTTGCTTTGGGTCTTCACTCTTATATTTATAAATTTCAGTCATTATGCACCATCCTCACTCATACGAGCATTGTATTCCTGCTCATCTTGATACCTGTCGTGGTCATCCATAGCTCTTCTGTCGTATGGTGACATGTCATAGATTTCTGTAAATGCTTTTACATAAATTTTATGTGCAAACTTGTATCCAAGTCTTTCTAGAAAAGTACTTCTTCTATCTAGCTTTTCCATTACATCTAAAGAATATCTATAAAGTTTCTCTGTCATTATTCTTCCTCTCCGTTCATAACTTGAAATAAAGGCGAAGGGTTTACAATCCACTCACTTAACATAAAGTCATAGACTCTCATTGTGCTTTCTTTGTAAACAGTTGGCTTATATCTCCTAGTGAACTTTTCATTTTTCAAATCATGCTTGATGATTGAAAAGTATTTAGAACTTGCATCAGCTATTTTTTCGGCTTCAACTCTTGGAATATTTGCAAAACCAAGAGTAACACCTAAATGAATGGCTGAGGAGTCTGTCATTGCATTACGAGGCAATGGGTTATTTCCCAACCATTCATCTAACGGTTTTAAGTACTTCATACTTTTACTAAGTTCCACGCTTTTTGAGTTAGTGGACTTTCAGTATTCTGTACAGTCTTAATAGCAATTCTCTCATCTCGTGATGTTTCTCCACGTAAATGGGACTGCCATTGTTCATAATTTGAAACTGCATTTAGTAATGACCATGCAGTGCCTTGTTGATTTGCAAACTCTGGTTCATACCAAAGCTTTTCAATAGATGCTCTCTGTTGATTAACTCTTGATACTTGGCTTGCATTATTTTCTTTAGCAATTGGTAGTGGCATAAGATTTTCAAGTACGTCATAAAACATATCATCAGTTACAGTTGTATCTAATAATTTTTCCATCTCTTCTTGAAATCCATCTACATATTCGTAGCTTAAGTTAAGTAATGTTCTAGCTTGTTGTATTCTTCCGTCTACATTCTGTGTGTGTCTAAAAGAAAAACCTTTATAGGCATTACTTGATAAAGCTAACCTAAGAGTATTTGAACATACAACTCTTATAGGTGTAGGCAATCCTCTAACGGAAGTACTTCCATCATGGGAGTTAACCATTAACAAATAAGGTACTGTTACATCTTCATCTACTTTTATTTCTTTTCCTAGGTTTAACATCATCCAAACAATCTTTCCATTGTTTAGTGAACCTGCTGTTTCGTATGTAGCTTCGCTATCATCAACAACAGTATCTAAAAAGTTAAAACATTCTTTGTTTTGTACAACTTTGTATCTGTCACCAACAACACCCAAGACGGTATCATCACTATCTCTAACAGTTGCAAATGTATCGGGAATATCTATAAAGTTTCCTTCTGTTTCATTTGCTCTATCAAAAGTAACAACAGGTCTAGTACTTACTGTCCAGTCAAGTCCTGCATGACTTATTGCTTGTTCTGAATTAACTGCTTTGTCAGTAACCGTACCAATTCTGTGCCATGGTGTATCCACCGCACTGTACATTGTTTCTACATTAGCTGGCATTTTTGCTCCTTCCAAACATACAAATTTCATTTTCAATTGTACGAGATGTAAATTCAAAACGACTTTGTTCTTTGTTAAGTCTCCATACCCTGTTTCTTACTCTTGTATTGTTTTGCACAACATCATTAGGTTGCTTATCTAAAAGTACCCACTCTCGTGGTTTAGCTTCTGTCATCCAATTAACCCATTGTTCATTTCTTTCCAATAAGTTTGGTGCTCTACCTGTATGATATTCTGGCAATTCAGTAAGAGTTTCTCCTACGTTCATTTCGCTCCTTCTTTTTGATTGAATAAAGTTGTCATAATTTTAAGAAGTGTGTTAATCTTCCTATATAAGAAGTCAGTCGACATTTCTATGTCAAATGACTCCTTCCTGTTATGATATATATGAGAGAGGGTTGAAAGACCCTCTTTCTGTTTATTCATCATGTTCTAACACTCTTGCTCTATTTCTTGCTTGCAACACAGCTTCTTTCATCTGTGGTGAAAGTTCATTAAGTTCAGTATCACTAAGTGGTCTATACATTCCTCTTTCATAGTCGAGTCTATGTAATGTTTCCTCAACATATTGAACTTGGTCTTTTGTTAGTTTCTTTTTCATAATCACTTACTATAAATCACTATGTAAATTTACGCAAATAGATTTAATAAAAAAAATTATTTTAATGATTTGACAGAATAAACTTTAGGTTCTATATTGAGAACAAGATATAAAGCAATATGTAAGTTGCATTATGTCCTCCTTTCGTGGAAACACGTACGTTTGAGGAGTCAGGAAGCCTACTCGCAAGAGCTGGAAGAAAGGCGGTATAAACAGATTAACTTTCCTGTTCCGCCCCCTCAACAAAGATTTTGAACTACAAGTAGCATCTAGAGTAAATAAGGCCATCCTGTGAGGTGGCTTTTACTCTTTAAAGTCCCCTAAATCACCCCATTGGTCATCAAATCCAGCTGCACGGGATGTAAAATCGTCAATGTTTTTGCCTTTATTGTCGTGTGATGCCAACAAGGAGACAGCTTCGCGTGAGTCAATGCCTTTCTCATTACGACCAGTTGCACTAGCCCAATCTAAAACTGTTTTAACTCTCCATAATCTTGTTCTTCCATCATTAATTAATGCGTCTGGTACAGGCATAATTTTTCTAATTTGCCACGATGATACTGTATCTGGCTTAACTGATAGCACTATTGCTACTTCTGAAACTCCTAAAGGGTGGTCATCTGTATTATACATACATAAATTGTAGCAGAAATTAGAAAGAGAGAGCTGTCACCTCTCATCGGTTTCAGACTCTCTCCTCTAAAAATAAGATTAAGCAGACTGTCACCCGTTCATATGGGTTTCAGACCTGCTAAACCTAAAGCACATGTGTTTAGTGCGTAAAGCCACCTCTCGAATACTCGTGAATAGTCACAGGGTGCTTAAGTCCTGTTGTTAGGGCTTCCAACCCCAAGCATTCCAGTTATAAGTAGCTTTACGCACTTATCACATTTCCCACACTCCATGGTACTTTCATTGTGATTAAGTGCTTGGTACCATAGTAAACCACTACATATGGTATGTCAAGTCGGACTTTGTGAATTTGTGCACAAAATATGAAAAAAAATAACACAATATATCTTTATTAATGGTATTATTAAGGACAAGATGAGAGATACAGTTGAATTAGCTGTTGACAGAGGCCAAGAGCCAGTAGACGTTTGGTTCGGCAACTACTTAATATCTGTCCGCTTTAACTCTATGTTACTAGGGTTCGATGCAGACATATTTAAGTCAGACTCTGAAGGTAACCTTATTTTTGTCACTACAACAGGTGGCAAGACACAAGGTATTGCTTTACAACAAGCTAAAAAAATAGCTACAAGCTAGTATTAATTTAATAACATGACAGGAGGCCTTAGCGATAGCTTACGCTAAAACACAAAATGATAGCAGAATGTTTAATAATATTAGGAACAATGTTTCCTACAACTACTGGTGTTGTTACACCAGACATGCTACAAGAATATAAGTATTGTCAAGATGTAGTACCAGATACAGCATCAGAACATTTTGAATTAATACAAGAATTCTTTGAGCCGATAAATTGGGATATAGCAGTTAGAGTATCTTGGTGTGAATCAAGACATAATTCTAATGCACTAAGAACCGCTGAAGGTAACTACGATAGTGGGTATTTTCAGTTTGTTTCGTGGACATGGAACTGGGTAGCAGAAAAACATGACCTACCTATGTGGAATGAATGGGTAGTTTTATATGAAGGAAGGCCATATAGTGGACCAACTTCTAAAACAAGTAGAGGTTTTACTTTTGAAAAAGTACAGTTTAGTACTTATTACAACATTAAATTTGCAAGCATACTTGTAGAAGAAATGTATTCTTATTCAAGATGGAATGATTGGAGTTCTAGCCAATGGTGTTGGGAGAATCCAAATAAATTTAACAAGTTGGTTGCAAAAGAAAAATCAATGTAGTAACCTGTGACTATATTAACAGGAGGTAATACTAATGAATCGAGCAGAAAGAAGAGCTCAAAAATCTAAAAAAGGCGGTAAATATCTAGGATTAGATAAAAACCGTCAAACACAAATAGGAAGGATAACTAAGCATGAACATTAAAGATACTGTTTATGATATCGCTAAGAACGACCACGAGTTAGAAAATTCAGAGTTACAAGAACTTAATAAAATTGATGACTTAGTTATATGTCGTTCAGTTGCTGATTATGGTAACTACAAGACAAGAACTATCAGAGAATTTGCTGATACAAGAATAGCACTAGATGTAGAAGAAAAAGGTGCTGTAAAGATGCAAGGTAAAGTTTTTAACTTTTCTAAAGGTTACAAGACTAAGGTACAAAACTTAGATAACTTAATCCAGTGGATGACTGAACGTAATCTTACAGAAGATGTTATTAAAGATATCAAAGCAATTATAGGAGAAACATTTACACCTAAACTCAGAGGACTAGACGCAGTAGCAACTCGTAGAGGTATGAACCCTACAACAGTAAGAGATACTTTTCTAGTTAAAGAATGGGATGATAAACCTAAATTGCAGGTCATTGACCCCGAAGGTAATTACGCACCAGTGTGGGCAAAGAAACTTGCTGATGGTCAAAGACGCGACTAGAAACAAATTTGATGTATGCTTATTTTATGAGCATGTATCCACCAGACAAAGAAAACGAACAATTTGTTGAGTGTAATGTGTGTGGTGCTCCAGAGGAAATGCAACATCATCCAAATTGTCCTGTCGCCGCAGGTGAAGAAATATTTATTATGGACGCAGATATTGTAAACATTATGACAAACGCTATAACTAAATCTGCTATGGAATATATGAAAAAAATTAAAACCGATAAAGATAAACTGTTAGCTACAAGTAGATTTGAACAAATGCAAGAAGATTACTTAGAGATAGGAAGATTTGGACAAGCATTGTTTGATACTGGTAAACTATCCGAAGCAAAAGATGTTCTTCACTTTATTCAAAACACTTCTATGTATGAACCATTTTATCTTTTGTGGATAGAACTAAACAGACCACAGAAGGTTGGAGCAAGAAAAGAAACTTGGGATATGTTTCATAATGCAGTTTGGAATTTAAAAAGTAAAAGAAAGGAAGCTGATGGTCAACAAACCGAAGATACAGGGAACTAGATTTGAAACCCAGACAAAAGAATTACTTCAATCTTGGGGATATAAAGCATATAGACTAGCCGAAGGTGGTATGGCTGATGAAGGCGATGTTCAAGTAGAACTACCAGAAGAAATGATTTTTGAATGCAAGGCAAGACAGGCCTTGAACATACACCAGACCTATGCAAAAGCTAAAGAAAAGGCAGGTTCTAAGCCGTTAGTGTTGGCTTGGAAGAAGCTGGTTCGTAAAGGTAACAACAAAAAGCGTACATCAGATGGTGTTACAACACTATATATTGTAAATGAGGAATTATTAAAGGAGTTATTAAGTGGATATAAACGACAGACTTGAACAGATAAAGAAAAAACAAACCGCTAGAAAAAACTCTATATCAAGAGTACAAGGTAGGATTTCACAAGACACGGCAAGAGAATTAATAGGTATACCAGAAAACGAGTACACAAGTTCCTCTGATGAAGAATATTGGAACTCTGGAAACCTACGCTTTGAAGTTAAAAGTGGAAAACAAATAAATGAAACAATGACTAAGTTTGAATTAGCTGAGTCACAGAGTTGGGAGTTTGAATTAACTAAAGACGAACAAAGAGAACTGTTCACAATGTTAATGATGCCTCATGGTACAAAAGATGGACTATTCATTTGCAGAATCAGTCAGCTACGTGATATAGTGAAAGAACTAAAATCATTATGGGAACAGGAGGAAAATAATGGCTAAGATTTGGATTAAATCTGAGCAAGCAATTGCTTCACATCCAAAAACATTAATGCTAGCCAATAGACTAGGTATATCTATTCCACAAACAATTGGTCACTTACATCTTTTATGGTGGTGGGCGCTTGATTATTGTGCAGATGGATACATCACTAGATATAGGGATTACATACCTATGGCGGCACAATGGGAAGGTGATGGTGAAGAATTTACCAAAGCTTTAATGGAGTTTGGTTGGGTAGATGAGATTGATGATGAATTAATTATCCATGATTGGATGGACTATACAGGCAAACTAGAATCAGTAAGGCAAAAAGATAGAGAACGTAAGCGTAAAGCTAGGAGTTCTGTAAACTCTAAAAACTCTGCTAATCGTGAATGGGATTGGAATGGTCGTGATGATGACGACACTCTTAATAATCTTAGTAACGTAGATGTCCAAGGGACGTCCGTAGGACATCCAGAGGACGTCCATAGCCCGTCCGACGTGAGAGGAGAGGAGAAGAGAGGAGAAGAGAGTAGAGGAGAGGATATTGTTCTTTCAGAACACACAGAAGTAGAGGTTGTATCTGAAATAGTCAACAATAACGAGGTATCTCATTCATCTGTCTTTAGTGCATTGGTTGATGTATTTGAATATGATGTCAATGACCTAACTAAATCTACTAGGGGACAACTGAATAAGGCCGCTAAAGAGCTAAAAGAGGTTGGTGCAACAGCTCACGACATAAGAGCAAGAGCACAAAACTTCATTCTAACTTACGGTTGGAAACCAACACCACTAGCTCTAGTAAAACACTGGGCTGATTTAAGACAAGCTAAACCTAAGTTAGACCCTAAAGAATTGTCCAAGTTACAAAGCAGAGTTACAACTGCTAGTAAATTAAATGAATGGACAAAAGAGGAAGACTAAGTTAAAATTACATTAATGACAGGTAAGGGAGAAAGTGTCCAACAATCGAGACAAATTTAAATTTTCACCATTTTGGTGGGCTTTACAACTTAAACAAGGTCGCGTAAAAGCTAAACCAAAATCTGGCAGATGTATGTTCTGTGGTATGAGAACACAGAAGAAAGTAGAAGAAAATATTTGCGTAACATGTTTTGAGTATCAAGAAAAATGGGAGCAAAAGGAACAGGAGAAATAATGGAACAATTACACGAGTTGAGTAGACCATTTCCAAAGGAGTTTATACATAAAGCTCCTAAAGGAAAATTTGGAGATTATATTCAGCACTCAGTCATCAGACAAAGATTACTAAGTGTTGTAGGGCCTTACTCACAAGAAGTAAAGCAAATCTTAAGAGAAGAGCTGATAGACAAGCAAGGTCAAAAAGTAACTGTTATAACAGGTTGTATACTCGCTTTAACAGTAGAGATTGATGGACAACTTGTAACAGTTGAAGAATCTGGTGAATGTGAACAACCACTTAACTGGAGAACAGATGGTGCAAGAATGAAAGACGCTATCTCTGATGGGGTAAAAAGATGTGCTATGGCTTTTGGTGTAGGTCTACACTTATGGTCACAGATTGACGGCAAGTCTGAATACTTTTTAGATAAGCAATTAGAAAAAGCATTAACAGATAGTGAATAAAATTCCAGATTTTTTAGGTAGTTATGATGACCCAGAATTAGGTTTATTAATAGAGTCTCGCAGAGTATTGCGTAGTAACCTTGGCGAGTTGATATCTCAATATGATTCAGCAGAATTAGATTGGAATTCAAGTACTCGTCAAACAATAGCTAGCGAGATTACTATTAGTGCTAATACTATTATCAACATAACTAACTATCTGGAAGACATATCTGGATTTGATGATGACTACGCGTAAAAAACCTTTAATTAGGAGCATGAACGCTACCATGGAAATTAAGAGATTTCCGTGGTGCGGGGTTTCGCCTTTAAGTTCTGCCTCCTTTCTTAAAGGAATTTTCTCGCACCACACTTTTATCAAAGCATACATATTTGGATATAATTCAACAACGTTAAAAATACTAGGGCGTGATAGGAAAGAGTTATAATATATTATTTAAATAATGATGAATAATGTTTAAGACTAACGAGGGTTCGATTCCCTCCACGTCCACAAGGGAGGTAGGCGTTTGTTTGGACACGGCGCTTAACGTAGGGGTACGACCTCCCCTAATTTAAAATATAAAGGAGAGACATGACAAATTTATTTGTTTACGGAACATTAAGAGAAGGTAGTGGTCACTTAAGACATTCTATTATGAAGAATGCTACCTTCATGGGTGTGTGGAAAACAAAACCAAAGTATGACATGATTGATTTAAGGTCATTCCCTGGGTTACTTAAAGACGGAGAGAGTGTTGTAGTCGGAGAGATATATCAAGTCGACTCAGAAATTCTAATGAAAACAGACATGATGGAAGGCCATCCTGTTTTTTATAAAAGAATGGATATTGAGATTGAAGACTTTGATAATGTCCAAGCATACTTTTTACCAAGAGATGAATATGGACATATGCCTAAAATCGAAAGTGGCGATTGGACTAAGAAATGAATATAGACTTAGCAAAAGAAAGTTGGATTTCAGAGGGTATTTGTCGTAATGCTGATGCAGATATTTTTTTTCCAGACAGAGGTGCTAGTACTCGTATGGCTAAGGCATTATGCCGAACTTGTCCTGTTGTAGAAGATTGTTTAGACTTCTTTGTTAGACATGGTCAAGAGTTTGGTGTATGGGGTGGTGTTGTTGGTAATACTGCTAGAAGAATATTAATTAAACAAAAATCCAATCTGGTCTAGCTCGGAAGAGTTGTAACGACTCAAACACCTTTAAACAAGCGATTGCGTCGTCTCTAGCGTCGTGATGGTTTCCCATATTTATATCAAAAAACTTACAAACATTTTTTAAACTATAACTATCTAAAGAACTTTTTAGTAAACTTCTACTGTCCTCATAGGTACACTTCCAGAAACCTCTATCTAAAAACCTAAGACCATAATGGAATGATGTATCGTTTAAAACCTGTGCGTCAAAATTTGAGTTATGTGCAACAGGTATTTTGTTCCCTATTTGCGTCATAATCCAAGGATGCAGTTTGTCCCAGGTCGGAGCATCCACGACATCATCGGGGTTTGTATTGGGTTTTCCATCGTGTCGCCACCATTTATCTAGATGTGAAAAGTAGATTTCTGGGGGTTTTACATATGTATAAGCAGATTGTATCCTCTCCCCTTCCATCCAAGCAAGACCAATTTGGGTTAAATCCTTCTTTATTATGTGTTTATCCAGATATCTTGAACTGTCGTGTATGTTTGCACCTGTGGTTTCAACATCTATGAAGATGAAGTCTTTAATATCGTATGGGCTTTCGGTCTGCATATGTGCCTTTCTACTAGATGTAGTATAGCATAAAAAAAAAGGGGCGCTGGGCAAAGCTCCCCTCTTTCTTTTTATTGTAGCATACCTATTCGTAATACGCTATTTGTAATATATTTCGTCCTCCCAGATGTCGTAATGCATATCTGGTGGTGTGTCAAACATCTCTCTTACGATATATCCAACACTAATTACTAAAAGTAATATTCCTAGTGACATAATCCT
>WLWH01001574.1_pt1 | contig 14562 bp, 17 predicted proteins | sample 6712741 | NCBI WGS metagenome assembly WLWH01 (sample SAMN12718694, study PRJNA515312) | sponge metagenome | isolation source: marine sponge | host: Mycale hentscheli | place: New Zealand: South Island, Marlborough, Capsize Point | collected 2003-05-01 | reverse complement strand
TAAAATTATATTGTTTTGCGATAGCCATCCAAATGTTTAAGATTGTTTCAGGTTCAAATATTTGATTCTTTCCAGATTTAGATCGTACATTAATAACTACACACGGTAAACCGTTTTTAGCATGCATTTGTCTAAGAACTTTAATATGTCCTAATGTAGGTGGTTGAAATCTACCAACAAGAATATTCACGCCTTTTCGACCTTGTTTCTTATGAGTTAAATCTAATTTACCTTCATATACCATCCAACTATCAGCTTCGTTTAGAATTGCACGTTTTTGATATTTGTTGTAATAATAATCTTCGAATGTAGGTATTGATTCTTTAGGTTCGTTTGGTTTCTCTAACGATCGATCAGATATCATATCAATAATTTTGTTTATTTCGAATTTAGTATTATCATCTATTAACATAGATGTTTTTCTACGCTTCTTAGTAAAAGTTCCTAAGAATAATTTGAATAGCTCTTTATTAATATTTGATTTAGCTAATAATGTTTTTGTTTTTGGGTTAACAACATTTGCTAAATTGATACCAAAGTCTGGAATATCTTTTGCAAAATCCGGTCCATCTAAATCTTCCATACCATCGTATTTAGAAGCATTTTTTTCCATATATGCTACATATAAATCAGATATTAAATTAAGCATTTTTTGACCTTTATCTTCTCCGATTGGATTGAACTTATCAAAGCTCACTGTGCTTAAATAAGCTAAAACATCTTGAAGCGCAATTGAATATGTATCAGAAGCAATTCTATCCTTAGCTTTTGTAGGCTTAATCGTTGGGTTTAAGATTTTAGCACTTACATCTTCATTTAATCTATCTAGGAATTTCATAGTTAAACTCTCTGATCTGTTTTTATTTAAGTTGAGTATATCATATATATCATTTGTCTCATCACCTAGAGATTCAAGAATACTCTTCTTTGTCTGCTTTTTTAATCTACCAAAATATGCGGTTGATATTCCATCGCATTGAAAATGCTCTGACCATTGTTCTAAAAGAACTGGATCTTCAACAAAACGAACTTTATTATTAGATTCTATTATTCGAATTTCTTCTAAAAATAATTTTGAATCTTCTGGTGTATATCTAAAAGCAAAACGATACGATTCAGGAATCATACCATATTCATACATTGCAATTGCTTTTTCGAATACTCGATCAATAGGTTTTTCGTATATACTTTGAAGTGTTCGATCTATTATCGAAATTTCTTTATTCGTAGATCCTTTGTAAAATTTAATTCCTTCATTCACAAAACGAAAATGTAATGAAGTGCCTTTGATTTTTTCCTTAACTACCAAGAATTTATCCAAAAGGCCGGAAACATAGTCCCGGCCCTTTGATTCAAATAATGTATTTAAGTCGATTAAATTAGATTGCATCTTATGCAGTCATTGTAGTAAAGAAGTTACCTTCCTTAGCAGCCTTAGTAAAATTCTTTTTGATATAAGCTTCCATATCTTTATATGCATCTGGATCTTTATCTTCTAAAGTATCTAACATTTTACTAATAGTCATATTTGCTATTTCATCACCCATTTCTTCGTGATCTTCATTTTTAGCAGCTTCTTTAACTTCTTTAGCTTCGTTATCATCTTCAGATTTAGTTCCTTCGTCAGGTGTAGTTGCTCCTTTTTTAGCAGCTTCCATATCTTTTTCTAACTCTTTTTCATCGTCAGAAACTTCACCCATTTTGTTGATTTTTTTCTCAATCTCCTTAGCTGTATCGGCTTCGTTAAGAAATTGATCGTACGACTTAATGTGTTTCATTTTAGTTTAGTTTTTTTGTTGTTTAATATATATTCGTATTCTTATTCAAAATTTATGGAATACATGTTAATCCGGTAGCACCATCATAAATTCCATTAAAATAATCTACTAGATCTAATATAGAGGTTCCATCAACTTCTCCAATTAACGGAGGGTTAGTAGATGAACCATCTGTTACATACAATTGATTACCGTCTGCTAAATTTGTTTCCCAATCTGATGGAAATTGAAGCTTATCTAAATTGGATGTTGTGTAATATTGTACTCCAGGTACTCCACATTTCTTAAAGCGGAAATACGTTGGTTTGCTTGCAATTCTTGCACCATCTGCAATAATATCAAGTCCAATACCACCAGCTTTAACCGCTTCATGCATATCAGTTTCTGGTTGAAATTCTCTTACGGCCGTTTTAGCATCAGCAGGTAATAATTCTCTGTCAGGATTTTGTAATGCAGCTTCTTGTTCTCTTCGTGCAGTTTCTGTTTTTTCTAATTCTTGTTGAATACTTTTTACTTGGCTTTGATAGTTATCACCAACATTTGGTTGATCTGCTTCCTTATCTAAAGGTACCTCTGAAATTATTTTGTTTGATGGAGCTTCAGGATTTGGATCTTTAATACCGATAAAATCACCCAGATTGTCTCCAGGAGTTAAGCCAGGATTTGGATCTTTAGCATAAGGAGAATCTGGATCAACTTTAACTGGATCACCGTTAGCTGGATCTTTAACTACTGGATCACCTTTAACTGGATCTTCATCTACTATATCTCTAGGATCTTTCATATCAAATTTAATATCAGGAATTTCGCCTTTCCAATTATTCAATGTTTGTCCAGCTTCTCTTCCGGCTGCTTGTGCAGCATCTAAATTAGTATTTGCTTGAGCTAGATTTTTTTCTACTGAGTCAATTTGTGCACCTACACCATTATATTTTGAAACCATTTCTTGATTCATATCAATAACATCGTTCATTTTTTGGCTAATTCTTGCAACCATTACTGTATCTCCTTTATCTGAGGCAGCTGTCATATCCTTTTCGAGAGAAGAGATGTCTGACGTATATGAATCATATTGATCTTGTAATGATGTTTGATCAGATTTCAAAGTTCTCAATTGCTCGGTATTGCTAATATATTTCTCCCTAGCCTCAGTCCATTTTTGCGCATTCTCTTTATATCTTGCTTGAGCTCCTCTAACAATTAGGAATCTATTAACTGCTTCTGAATATGAAGTTGGAGCGGCAGCTCCACCGCCTTGACTTTTTTGATCTTTACCTCCGATTGCTTCTTCGAATGTGTTTGCAACACCATCTCCGTCTGCTTCTGATATTTGATCATGAGCAACCCCAGGATTCCAATCACTTATGTCATTTGCTAGTGTAAGATTTTTAGGTGCTTTACCTTCGTTCACAGAATCCGTCTTAACGTTCTGTACGATCGGCTTACTCTTGTGAAAGTTGTTAATTCTTCTTTTCATTTTTTATTAATTTTTATTGATCGATGAATTCGCCTCGAAGATAAGCTCGTAAAATTTTATCCGTTGGTTGAACATCAGTGTTATCATTAATAAAGATTTCGTACGAATCTGAAGCATACTTTCCTATGCCATATAGTTCAGATACGTGGTTAAATTCTTTATTTATATATTCCTGTGAAAAACGGAAAATTGTGTTGGCTCTACGATTGTAAAAGCCGAGTGGCCTTAGATGTTCAACTATATCAGGAATAGCATCTTCAGTGATAGATTCCGGTGTTGGATATGCTTCGAAGAAGTCATATATAACTCGCCTTACTTGTCTGTTATGTGTTTGGTTTAACATTATGCAACCTACTAGCATTTGCCATTCATTATGTTGAAATTCTTGTTGTATAATTGCCATTGTTTTTTTTATTTATTATATGACAATTTGAAACAAAAGTTTACGTATTATTTTATAGTGTATGTTTTAACTATAGCATTATTGTTTGTAGTTCCGCTATCTGAGTCTTGAGCTACTGTAACTTTATAACGTGGATATGAAGTGTCAATAGGATGATCTACATGATATATATAAAGTTCTACTTGAGAACTAGCTGGGATTAATCCTGCTAATTGATAAGTAACTCCTTGTGTTGTTATATCTATCCAATCAACCGAAGGGGTAGATCCATCTGTAAATACTCTTGTACAACATACTAAATTTCCATTTCCTGAGGGTTCAGTTAAAAATTCAAGATCTATATCATCATTAGTTTCATCATATTTAATACTAATATTTCCATCATTAAAGAATGTTGAATCTGTTCCAGCTTGCCATGAGTACATATAAGTATCAACTTGAGTATTACCACCACCGCCTCCAGAAATTTCGATATCACCAGATCCTAATAAACTAGTACTGTTAATCGTTTTAATATTAGTTCCTGATACAAGCTCGTTTTGTAAACTACTACCATCTGTTAATTTATTGAAAAACGAATCCCAAACATCGTCAAATAAAGATGGAGTCATTGTAGCACCGGATACCCATATTGCTTTTAATTCGTCTCTTGTTTTTTGTGCCATTTTCTTTTTCTTTTTTTTATGGAATTTGTGCTTGTCCTACTTGACCTTGGCCAACAATAGGTGATGTTGGTGCAGCAGCCGAACCGCCAGTTTGACCACCGTAAGTTGGAACGTCTTCTATCAAAACCGTTTGCAACATTTGTTGTACGCTTAATTGATATTCAGATTCAATTCTTTTTCTTCTATATTTATTGTAATCGTATGGCATATTATTTAATATCTTTTTTCTTTACCATCCAACAAATACCTTCTGAATAAATTGGAAATTTACCAAATTTATCATGGACTGCCTTTTTTACACCAGTATGAGGATTTTCATAATCATGTCCTGAAATTATTCCAGAAGGCTTTATTTTTGGTAACCATGCTTCAATATCTTTAATAACTTCATCATAATCGTGACCTGCATCAATAAAAACAAAATCCACTGATTCATCATCAAAATTGCTAGCAGCCTCCCATGAACATTCTTTTATATCATTAATCAAATCCCTAACCCCAGCATTAACGACGTTTGTATTGTATATTTCATACAAATATTTTCTTTGTTCGTGTAGTTCTTTTGTTCCATGATTAACACCATCATATTTATATGTTTCATCCCATAAATCTACTGCATAAACTTTGATGTTAGGTAATTCCCTTTCTTTAAGGCCTTTTGCTAAATAGGTAAGTGAATGTCCTTTCCATACCCCAATCTCTACAAAAGTCTCAAAATCATATTCATTAATGATATGGTCATAAAAACCTGCGTAATTAAACCAATTATCAGATTCTAAATATTTTTCATATTCATCTAATTTTATTTCTTTATCTATTTCCATTCTTTTATGTATTATTGTAATAATATGCCATATTATTTAACGTATTTGAATATTCCTAAAATTTGATTGATTGGCGCAAATCCTCCAGTCAATTTATACGTTTTTCCTTTATATTGAAATACAATACCTTCAGTTGGTAATACCGCATCCATACCACCAATTGCTTCAAGTTTCTTTAATTGAGCTTCAAGTCTAGCTTTTTCTTTATCATTTCCTTTAGATCTAACACCCTTAATGGCTTTGTCTAATTCTACTTTGATAGCTTCAATTTGTCCTTCAGGATCTAATGCTAAAAGACCAGTCATTAATTTAATAACTCGTACACCAAGTTTTAAGAACAATGTTTCAATAGGTCCAATAACCTTTTTGTAAAAGTTTGGTGCATCTTTCTTTTCAAAATCTCGTAACCAATTAAAAAAGTCTTGATTTGTAATTTCTCTTTTCATTTGTCTTACAGAGAAAGCCATATCTTTATAAGCAAATCTTTGAATAAGACCATCTAACATATTATCTGTTAAATCAAATCCATACTCACCAGCTTTTGCATATAGGAGATCCGAATATTCTTTCCTTATATAATCTCTTACTGATTGATTATCGTTCATCTTCGCTTTCTTCTGGATCTTAGATAACTCATTAAAGAATTCTCCACGATCAGCTTCGAAATTAACGTTTTTAGCGAATTCAATAGCTTTTGGCGGATCTACTTGAAAAGTCTTTTGTATATCAGCATTAACATCTTTGATTGCTTTTGTTAATTCACCAGCAGCTTTTTTAGATTGATCAATTTCAACACCATCCATATCGTATGTACTTGTATTATGAAATATAAGTTTGTATGAATCGTAATTAATTACATTTGTAGTTGGCGGGTATATGAGTTCTAAGTGCATGAACGCTTGTCCATTCTTAAATATCTCTTCTCTAGTTTTTGGATTGATCTTTCCGATTGCACTTGCGAGATCTTGTATAGAAAAAGCAAAAGCATCGCTAATATCTCCACGTCCTGCAAATTTATCAATAACACCTTGAACTGTTAATGCAGAAGCTCCCGCATTTTTTCTATCACCTTGATTTCTAGATGCAATTAACTGTCCATCTTTCCATGATACTGCAATTGCCTGTCCATCTAATTTTTCAGTTGATATAGCTTCTTTATTAAGTCCACCTTGAAGAGCATCAGATATCATATCTTTAATTTCTCCGAATGTCAAATTAACATCATCGTATGGATGTGCCATATGCCCAAATGAGCCGCCTTCGAATAAAAATTCAGAGGCAGCTTCATTTACACTTTCAGTAATATATTGATTAAACTTTAAGAACATTATTTAGTCAGTTCTTTTACAGATTTTGTATATTTACGTAACTCATCACGATATTTGATGGTTGATTGTACGAATCTTTCGTAGCCACCTTCGTAATATGCTATTTCGCTTTTAAGTCTTTGGATCTTTTGTTCATCCTGTTCGTCTTCCATTTTCTTAGCAAGTCTTTCAACCGTAGCTTGTTCTCTTAGATAATCATTCCAATTTCTCATGAATCTATTAAGAACATCTAACATATTGTTAATAGGTCTTGACCAATCAGCATCCCAACCCTGCCATTTTACTTGCATTTCTTTATAGAAGTTTTCTTTAACGTCTGCTTTAGGATCAAATTTAAGATTTGCAATTTCTTTAGACATCCAATCTGTATAAGTAGTTAAAGCATCTTTAACTTCTGTTAACATTACGTTTGGATCGAGTTTTTCTCTAAGAATTTGAGTATATCTAGATTGTTGTTGTTTCTTAAATGCATCTGCAGTTTGAAGTGCAAGTGCACCTTGTTTTGCTGCAGCTCTTTTACCTTTAAGTTCTTTTGTACTTCCGTATTTTTCTTTTAATACGTTGATATCTAAAACATAAACTTTTGTAGCTACTTCAATTAAGTTATTCTTAGTGATTTTAGCTTTTTGTTTAGCACCATCCCAACCATAAACACCGGCAGTGGTATATTCATCAGCAAGAATACCGTATCTTTCGTTTGAACTTTTTTTGTATCTAGAAAAGCTTCCACCTGGATCTTTAGCAAATCCGTACCACATTCCACGATTGGCTCGCATAATAGTAAGAATTACACCAAATGCTGATCTGGCTTTATCTTTACCCTTTTTCTTCAATGCCTTTAAGAATTCAGGATTATCATCTACAAAGAAACCAACGGCACTATCGTTCTTTGCATATTTTTGTGTCCACCATTCTTCAGGATTTGAAAGTACGATAAAATCTTCGTTTGTAATTTTATCTAAAGGGATGTTTGCGAATTTATAGAAATCTTTTGATAAACCTGATTGCCATCTGCTTCCACTTTCTTGAGTTGCAAAAGCTCTCAGTATATTTGATGCAAAAGCCTCATTTAATTCTGAAGCATTATTTTCTAATTCTTTGAAGTCTTCTAAAATACGATTGTACTCATTAAAAGAACCAAAGTTTAATAATTTTTTAGCCATGTTTTTATTTTTATTTATTGTTAAGATTAACCTCCGAAATTAGATGATAAAGCACCAACCATAGCACCATAATCTCCATCATATTTCTTTTTAAGACCATCTTTAACCTTCTTAGCAGTTGCTTCGTCAAAATCGTCTGGGTGAGCTTTCTTTAATAATGTATCAGCATATTCGTCAAATTCTTTATCTGATTTGATTTCATCTGCTTCAATAACTTTAGCCTCTTTAACGTCTTCTTCATCTTCAGATTCTTTATCGTCATGTGCATCTTTTTTAAGATCTGCAACCTGAGCATAATCATCTTTGGCAGCATCTTTATAATGATCTTCTGCTTCTTTATCATCAGCAGCATCTTTCTTCAATGCAGCAACTTGAGCATAATCATCTTTAGCAGCATCTTTATGATGTGCAGCTTTTTCAGCATCATCTTCATCTTCAAGATCTCCTTCTTTAACTGATTTCTTAGCTTCATCAACCTCTTCAGATTCCTCAGCTTTCATATCTTCGGCATCAGCCTCTGCTTCAGCATCAGGAGTTTGTGGAGAATCAAATGTATGTTTTTTAGCAACATCACCTTCAGTTCCAGCATCTTTAGGAGTTCCAGCAATGATTCCATCTTTTTCGATTTCTCTCATTCTGTCTTCATTAACAGGTTCTGTAGCTAGTGAGCTTAATAGTTTATTTACCTGATCTTCACTTAGATCAGCAACTGAAGATACGCCCAATTTACCTAATTGCTCATTGAACAATTTGTTGAACTTCTTAATCTTCGTCTCTTTAGATCGAGCTTCTTTAATAACTGATCTTTCTTTTTTGAATTTAGAAAATTTTGCTAGTGCCATTTCGTTTTATTTAGTTTAGTTTATATATTCTTATGAATTAGGTTGCATGTATGATGGTCCTGCTGCATTATGATCAGTAAAACATAACATGTATTCGATGTCGTTATATCCAGGTCCTTCATAATTTACTGAACCGGCAATAAATCCAGATCTTATTTGAAGGAAATTAGAAGGAGAAGCACCTAAAGCAACTGGCATAAACATAAATTCATCTTCGTTTAATTCAGCTAATTGATTTTCATCTAGATTTTTAGGAAGACCAACTGGTATGATTCTTTCTTGAGTGTTAGGAACACCAGCACCATAAGATATTTTAACTGCCGGAATTGTTCCAGTAGCTCCTTTTGCTCCTAAGTTTCTAACATATAAATATGCTTTACCTTGAACAGCACTACCGTTTGGAAGCGGTTCTAATATAATTTGATTATTCTCAGCGTAAGTAGCACCAACTGTAATATATTGTAGTTGTGCATTACCATTAATACTTAGTTCAGCGCTCTTATTAATGTATATAGAAGAAGCATCGTAAACTGAAGTTGTAGATAAGGCTAAGTCGTATTTAAGTTTACCTGTAGATTTTGACATCAGAAATAATTATTTTCGATTTTAATTATATATCTTAGTCAAATCTATGCTTTTAACAGTGAATGGAAATTTCTGTTCTTTGTAAATTTCTTTACGCTTTTTAGAATGTCTATATAAATAGTTTGTAAAGTTTTCAAAACGAAAATCATCAACAAAATCGATAATTACAAGTTTATCTTTAGTCTCGTGTTTTCTTAAACCACGACCAATAGATTGTCTAATAATAACATCGGATTTGAATGATTCAGTTAATGATACAAAGTGTAAGTTTTTGACATTAATACCTGTTGAGAATGTACCAAAAGATGCCACTAGGATTTTGCCTTCGCCTTCTTCCATTTGAGCTTTATATTCTTCTCTTAAGTTTTTATCAGTACCACCATCAATATAGAATACCCTCCGTGTGCACTTATTTCTTAATGTATCATAAATAGCTTTACCATAATCAACACGATAGAATAAGACTAATTGATTCTTTCCTATTTTTAATATCGTATCAGTTACAAAGTTTAATCTAGTAGGATCTTGTATAACGTAGTTTTGTTCAAGACTTAATAATCGTTTTCTATCTTCCTCAGTCTTTGTTAAGAATTTGAATGATTCTCTTACACTTTCTGGTGCATAATTCATTTCAATAACTTTAACTTCAACTGGTGATATGTAATCTTGTTTAATCAATTCTGCCGCTGTAACTCGTTGAATAACAGGACCGGTATATGCCATAAGTGTTAAACGATCTAAAGAATCAGGTTTTGGTATTGTACCTGATACACCAAATATACGATCAGCTTCTTGGCATTTTTCGAGTATTGTTTTAATTGAATGTGCCTTTGCTTTGTGCGTTTCATCGATCATTACTGTTGAGTAATCATCAAAGTATTCCTTTTTCTTTTTAACAAGAGATTGATATGTACCAACAACTACATTAGAACCTTGACGTATTTTAGACCCTGCAAATATTTGTTGTATTTGTAAATCTAAATCAAGAGATCCTCGATTATATTCGTAGAAATCTTCTGTTGCTTGTACAACTAAACTAACGTTAGGTACAATCATTAATATTTTCTTAGCTTTATCATGTTCTAATAGATAACCTAATACTAAATACAGAATCAATGATTTTCCTGCAGATGTAGCTAATTCAGCTAAACAAGATTTGTTTCGTATTATATTAAAGGCTGTTTCTATTTGATAAGGTCTTGGATCTAATTCATGTCCTTCAAAGTTTTCTTTAACCCAAGCTTCAAATTCATCAAATTTAACTGATCTATCAAATCGTTCGTTCATACCATTGATTTGTAGTTCATGGCCAAAATCTTTGCACATATCTCGAACAACTTCCCAAAGACCTGCAGGAACATACATATCTCGATGGAAATAAGATATTCTACCATCCCACCATCCTTTTTTAACTCTTGGATCCCATCTCCAATTATCGATTCTACGAGTCAAAGTAATCTTCAACTGTTCTATCTCTAGTTCAGATGCATCTCGTAATGTTAGTAATCTTCCGTTATGTGTTAAATCAAATATCATTTGTCGCTAAAGTAACTCTATTTTTAATTGCAAAGCCAGTTTTATCGAGTGTTTCGATTGCTTGCTTGTAATAATTAATTTGGTGTTCTATTAAGCCTGTTTCTCTGGTTCTTAATGACATATCAGATTTGATGTATTCCATGATTTCTCGATGATCTAATCTAACGTCATAGTTTGTTTTGTAATGTTGGTATCTGTTCTTCGTAAAGTTAGAGTCGTTAGCTCGTTTTTTAGAAAGAAGAATATTCATCTCCATAATCTTATCAACAATCATATGTCGGTATGACAACATGTGTGTTTGTGATTCTGCTAATTCTTTAGGTTCCTTAATAGCTTTAACTAAGGATTGAATTCTTGTTGACCACTCAGCTCTTTCATCTCCCAAGAGCTTTTCGATTTTTTCTAATTTTTCTTCTGTTAACGACATTAAAATAGACCTTTACTTTTATTAGTTCCTTGCCAAATCTTTTTTGATTTGACTTTAGTTTTCTTTATTTTTGGCTCTACTACAAACGAAGCTCTTTGATACTCATAATCTTTCGATTGAATATCAATAGGTGCTTTGAAATCTCCTTCTTTTTGAGATTCCTCGTAAAACTTTTCTAACTCTTCGTTCACAAACGTATTAAATGTTAAGAATGTCATAAGGACTTGTAGTAAAGTATTTATCAATGTTTTTATATGCACTATTTTTATGAAAGTAGCAATGACGTATTAAATCATTGAAGTCTTTTAATCTTCGATCTAGTTTATGATCTTTGATAAATTTCTTCCACATAAATACTGCTTTTTTATTTTCTAATTTTGCTTCCATTGTTTTTCTTCCAATAGCATCATTATCGAAGAAGTATCTTGCGTTTGGTATCTCATCAAACATATCTGAATTTTTATTGATACCGCTTAATGCTAATGAATTATGAGGATACAGAAGTGCATCAGTAGGTCCTTCAAAAATTGTAAAGTTTCTTGAAAGATCAACGATCATGATATTAAAGTAAATAGAAAGCGAATTTACTTTTTCCATACCTTCAGAATCTGGCATTGTTTTACCTAATTCAGAATACATTTTTTCTGTTGTATAACTGACATATTTAGATTTGCCTTTTCCGAAATTACGAATTTGATATCCAATAATTTTGTTTTCCTTTGTTAAGTTAAGAATGTATAATTGACCAGTCTTTTCTGAATATAAAAAATGCTTTAATCTGCTTAACAAAAATTTATTCTTTATGAATGTATGTGCAGTTGTATTAGGTCTTATTTCTGAAAGATTGAGTATCTTTTTGAATTCATCTTTTTCGATTGATAATTCGTTTAACGTTTGAAATACACCTAATTGTAAATATTCTGCAGATTTTACTTCAACCTTATTTTGTTTGATAAAATCTAATGCGTTTGTAATTTCAGAAGCTTTAGTTAAACCACGCTTGTAATCATCGAGTAATTTAACGACATTCGTATGTTTACCACAATTATAGCAATGATACATTAATGTTTTCCAATATACATTTCCACGTTTCTTATAATGATTATCTGCACTATCACCACAATAAGGACATGCACAATTTAATCGATCGTATCCATGTTTTATTCTAGTCTTTTCACCATGAAATTCATTAGAAAGTATTGCTTGTAGTTTAGATACTATTTTATCTTTTAACTCGCCTGATATGTTTTTATTTTCTTTCACCATATAATAAACTAAATGCCCAGACCTCAAATAAATGAGACCTGGGCGTTAATAGATTAACCTACACCGTTAAGCCATGATTCTAAGTCTTCGTTATTTTCAGAAGATTCAGTATTTGCTTTAGTCTCGGTTTTTGGTGCTTCAGCTTTAGGAGCTGCAGCTTTTGGTGTTGATGGTGTTGATGTATTATTAAAAGATGCACCAGGATTGCTTCCTGAAATATCTTGTAGAATACCATGTAGTTTAGTTCTTTGGTCATCACTCCAAGGTCTGTAATAATAAACAGTCAAATCAGGAGAATCATTTAGATATGTCATGATTTGCTTTTTATTTTCAGCGTTATTTTCCATTGGTACTTTATCTACTTGAACAGGAGATTTAGCTAGAAATTTACACTCGTCATAATTCCAGTAGCCACCTTTAAGTGTTACTTTTAATGAAAAGTCTTTTCCTTCGAAAAGATCAAATACATTACATGGTTCTGCACCACTCAATTCTATATCTTCGATAGAAGGTGAAGTTTGTGCATCAATAAATTTCTTAAGGGTTTTAGGAAATCTAAATACTTGTAAAGTACCTTCCATTTCTGGTCTTTGTGGATCTTTTACGATTTGTACAATTGAGAAATAATATTCCTTTCTACGAATTTTCTCAGCTTGTTTTTGATCGAAAGCAGATTCGCTTTTTGCAAGTTTCCAATATGTATCACCGATAATAGATTTTTCACCTACAGTTGATGGACAATCAAAATAACCAGCGTTACCTTGAGAATCCTCTAACCAATATGAAAATTTCTTAACGATTGAATTTCTTGGATCTTTAGCATTAGGTAAGAATCGGATAACAGATCTATATACGTTATCTTTTCCTTCAGTGGGATTAGCTTTGTATAAGCCAGGTCCACGTTCTTGTTGAGGTTCGTTGTTTTGGAAGTCCTCGATGTTTAGATTAAATAAATCAAATTCACTCATAATTACTCTTAATTTTTAGTAGTTAACATTTTATTACTAGACTATACTGTTTTAGTTTAGCCGTTAATAGTTATATGAGCGTTTGGGTTAAAAGTTTCATCTAAAAATAAATTAAAAATATTTTCTCTAAAATGAGCATTATTGAAACTGACTGTTCTCTCGTTCATATAATATTTATTAAGTAAATCAGTTGAGAGTAGAGAGTTATTACAGTTGATCTTCTTTTTCTTTTCTAGTCGTTTTCAGATCGTCCTTCCGTTGTTATTAAAGTTTATCTTCCAAGAATTTGAGTATTGCAAAAGCATCGACAAGATCATCAATGGGTTTAGGGATTTTATCACCAAAGCTCTGACTGCTAACATAATTATGAACTGCATCATTCTTGAGTACAACATCTTTCCTTTTTGAAAAAGCTTCTACCATCATAGGTTTGCCAGCGTTACCATTATCTGTAAAATGTTTCTTCACGGCTTTAGGTGAAATGACTTGAATATCGTTTTTACATACTCGAAGAATCTTAGACTTAAGAAATGTATTGTATGTAATAAGATCTATAAATGAATTTCCTTTAGATCCATAGCTATAACCTTCAAAAGCAAATACTGTTTCTTCATCTATCCACGGCGCTATCGCGTTTATTATTGTATAAGAAAGACAATTGGCATTAGCTAATTTCCAGCTTTGTTCTTCTGAATATTCTAAGTCTTTTGGTTTATTTCGTTCATATCCTATGATATGTACATTTTTTGATGAGTTTTGTAATTCGTTGTGTGTGGAAAACGGCTTTCTATCTAGATTCAGATTAGAAACGAAATTGAACCATTCAATTCCTTTTTCATGTTGAATACATATTGCCGTCGAATTGATTGAAAAATCTATCGCGATTAAATTCATGTAATTGTTTTAGTATCGACTACCGATCTTAGCACCTATTGCTGTTGCAACTAGTCGACTTGTTAATAAATCATATAAGACACCCTTTTGAACACCGAGTACTTTAGCTAGCATTTTACCAATTGCTTTTCCTGCAGTTGCTCCAGCAAGACCACCTAAAAGAGATCCTAGTAAACCTTCATCTAACATCGCTTCTTCTAAATCTTCTAGAGTTTTTCCTTCGGCAATGAATGTATTTACTACATCATCAACCATAGCTTCTTCTGCTTCAGTTAATGGTTCATCTTTATATTTAAGATAATCTTCGAATGTTTGCATAATTGTTAATAATTTGTTAATAAGTTTTTGACAAAAAGTTTTTTATTGTCAATTATTTTTATTATATTTATATATATTTGAGTGCTCT
>WLWH01001572.1_pt1 | contig 14568 bp, 33 predicted proteins | sample 6712741 | NCBI WGS metagenome assembly WLWH01 (sample SAMN12718694, study PRJNA515312) | sponge metagenome | isolation source: marine sponge | host: Mycale hentscheli | place: New Zealand: South Island, Marlborough, Capsize Point | collected 2003-05-01 | reverse complement strand
TAACAGATGGCATATTAGGAGCTTTAGGAGAGGTTGCTTATGCAAAGGCAACTAATAGCTTTTATAATGGTTCTTATAGTGATGATAACCAATTCTATTCAGACTCAGACTTTCAAAACAATATAGAGATAAGAACTCAAGAAAAGAAATCATATAATTTTTTATTAATAAGACCTGGAGAGAAAAAAGGAAATTATTTTTTGATAATTAAAGATAATGATAAAGATTTTAATTTTAGTGTTATGGGTTCATTTATTTATAATGATGATCTACCACCTGAAAAGCTATCAAATTTTGGCTACCAAGATAGACCAGCTGCATATAAAATTGAATTAAAAGAACTAAAACCAATGGAGGAAAATGATAGATAAAAATAGATCAAGACAAATGGTTGTTCTAAGTTTAGGTGTTGGAGTTCAATCAACAACTATGGCTATAATGGCTGCTAAAGGTGATTTGCCACCAGTTGATTGTGCAATATTTGCTGATCCTGGTTATGAATCTAAAGCTACTATGACTTACTTAAATTATCTAACTACTATTTTACCTTATCCAGTATTTAGAGTTCAAAAAGGGAATATTAAAGATGATATGTTAGCTGCAAAAGGTACTACTAATTTCGTAGTAGCACCTTTTTATAATCAACATACCATTACAGGTAAAAAAGGTATGATTCGTAGGCAATGCACTTCAGAATATAAAATTTTAGTAATTAAAAAAAAAATAAGAGAATTATGTGGAGTTAAACCAGGTAAACATTTTCCAAAAGATAAATATGTTGAGCAATGGATAGGTATTTCTAAAGATGAAATAGGTAGAATGAAACCAGCTAGAGATCCTTACATTTTAAATAGACATCCTTTAATTGAAGCTAATATGTCAAGACAAGATTGTATTAATTATCTTAAAAAAAATAATATAGTACCACCAGAAAAATCAGCTTGTCTTTGTTGTCCATTTCATGACGATAAATACTGGCATGATTTAAAAACTAATAAACCAGATGAATTTAAAGATGTAGTAGAATTTGATAAAAAAATTAGAGATATAAGTAAAGATCCAAATATGAAAAATTATACTCATAGATCATGCAAACCTTTAGACGAAGTTGAATTTAGTAAAGAGGACAATCAATTAGATATGTTTGAAAATGCTTGTGAGGGTTTATGTGGAGTTTAATATGAGTGATAAAATAAATTTTAAATTATTTAAACCTTTTGGCTCAACAGTTGCTAAAGCAGTTATGCCATTGGAACTAATGAAAGACTTTAAAGATGATTTAAAACAAATAAGACAAGACAAAGAAAAACAAAAGAACCATGATTGGTCTAAAAAGTTAGTTGGTCATGTAGATTCAGAGTATTTAATATCACCAGAAATTATGCTTAAATGGAAACAAAAGTTTTTTGATCCAATCATTAATACTTATGTCAAAAATCATATAGAACATAAAATTAAATCTATTCTAATTAATTCTGCTTGGTATGTAATATCAAAACCTGGTGATTATAATCCTTGTCATACCCATACTGAATATGTTCATGGTAATTATCATTTAAGCTGCGTTGGTTATTTACAAATACCTAAAATGATTTCAACAGATAATGCTAAAGAACATAATGATTTTTCAGGTCAGACAGAGTTTATAGAAGGATCTGAAAGTATGTTTAATAATAATTCTTATAGAGTTATGCCAGAAGTTAGGGATTGGATATTGTTCCCAAATTCTCTTTCTCATGTAGTTTATCCATTTAATACAGATGATGAAGATAAGGAAAGAATCTCATTTAGTTTTAATGCAACTATAATATTTGATAATGATAAACTCTCAAATTGAATATAATTTGTATAATTTATTGACACTTTTTGTATTAATTAATAAATAGAATCTATGAAAACAATTGGAAAAGAATGGACTAAAAAAGAAGAAGGTGGAACATTTACAGCAGATCATTTATCACCTTCACAGCTCAATAAAAGTTTAGATATTTGGTTTAATGATTACATAATCTTAACTGCTAAACAAAGAAAAGATTTATTGGGTAATTTAAATATGGATATAGGAGCAATAGTAGGTCAGGCAGCACAGGATATTATTGTTCATAAATTAACATTAGAAGAAGTTATGAAAGGAAAGAAATGACAGATCAAGTAATGATGGAACTTGCAAAGATGCAAACTAAAATTAGAACTTATGAGAATAATGAAAAGAAACATATAGAACAACTTCATGCAAGAGATGATGAAATATCAAAACTAAAAAAAGAGTTAGATTTATTAAAGTTAAAAGATCAAATGATTGCTAAGAATAAAAGCTATTTAGAAGCTAAAGCACAGAAAGATGTTGACCAAATTAAAGAAAATCAAAAAATACAACAAAAGAAAGGAAACAATGAAACTAAAGCCACAGACGACAGAAGAAGAAAGTAAGGGAGGGTTTAAAGAAAGACGAAAGAAGTGTTTAACAAATGCCAAGAATATTCCAACTGTTGATATTAAAGGTAAAAAATATTCTACAGTTAATGAAAGACACAGACACCTTTTACAATATTTCCCTGAAGCTAGATTTAATGAAGAAATACTATTCCATGATAATGATAGAGTTGTCGTTAAAACCGAACTATATATTTCTGATACTATTTATGCTGTTGGTCATGCAGAAGAACATAGAAATGCTAACTTTATAAATAAAACAAGTGCTATGGAAAACTGTTCCAGTAGTGCGTTAGGTCGTTGCATAGCTGCATTTGGTCTATCAGGTTCAGAATATGCTAGTGCAGAAGAATTAGTAAATGCTTTGAATAATCAAGGTACAACTAAACAAGTTTCAATTAAAGATACAATTAAAAAGCAAACAACCGAAACTAAGTTGACTGCTTTGTATTCCGATTGGAAGAAACAAAATGATTCAATAGAAAAAGATTTTGAATCACAACAACAATCAATAAAAAAAAATGGAGGACAAAATGTCAGACAATGGTAGTGGTAAGCAGAAGGATTGGGTATTATTTCCTTATGATGCCAACAATGAAAAAGCCATCAGAATTGATTTCTCAGGAAATGTAAATTTAGATAATGGCAACAAGGGTACAATACTTGGTGTCAAAGGTGCATCAAGAGATGGTAATACTAAGTTTGTTAAAGTGTTTGCTCAAGTAGGAGTTCTATTCAAAGGTGATGATAAATTTACTGGTGAAATGAACTACGCAGAAGCTGGTGGACACAAAGGTTTAATCGGTTGGATTAACGAATCAGGTAATATTTTATCTGGTTATAAGAATGAACCTAGACCTAAACAAGCTAAACCTCAAAGCAAAGAAATTCCTTTCTAATTGAAAGTAGTTTTTTTAATTTTAGTTATATACTCAGGTGAGGGTGGTTTAAAATATGAAAAGATTCCTTTTGCATATTCTTTATTACCCATCACTTGTGATGAAATGTTTGAAAAAAATGTTAAGTATGTTGAGAACCCAAATTACAAAGAAGGCAATGGAGAGGTTTGGGTGCTAACTAAGTATAAAAATCAAAATGTAGTAGCTCATTACTGCAAAGACGAAAAAGGAAATTATGTCAGATAATGTTAAGTTTATAAGTGAGATAGAAAGATTATTAAAACAAAAGCAAGATGACTATGGAGAGTTTGACCATACCTCTTATGTTATGTCAGGAATTTTAGAAAAATATTTATCAGTTTATAATAATGTTGAGGTCAAAGTACCTTTAAAATTGTTTGGTTTATTTATGATTTTTTTAAAATGTTGGAGAGTTATGCAATCAGATAGTTATAAAAAAGATAGCTTTGATGACATCAATGGCTACGCAGAATTATTGAGGAGGTTAGTAATAAATGAACAAGAAAAGAGGTAAAAGACCGATGACTCCAAAAATGCTCAGACTATTGCAATATCTTAAAAATTATAGTACAAAACATGGATATATGCCAACATTTTTAGAAATGGCTAATGAAATGGGTTACAAAAGTAAAAATTCAATCAGTTCGCTAATTGAAAAGCTAGAACAAAGAGATGAGATTAAAAGAGATTACTCTGGTTATAGCAGAAACATAGTTTTAAATGGTTAAAGTTTTAAAAAGATCAAGTTTAGAATTAGCAGTTGATTTTGAAGAAATTTTTGATGGTGCTAGTGTTGAAGAAGCTACACAAAAAGCACATAGTCAGAAAATGCCTAGTGAGTTTGCAAAAGCAAATATCACCGATAACAAACTTATTAGTGCAAATATAAAACTTATTGGTGAGGAGAATGATGAGCTTAAGAAATAGCAATACTAGATTGTACAATAAGCTAGATAAGGCACATAAAAAAGTTTATGCTGCTAAAGATAAGGGAAGGCAATGTGTACATACTCTGAAAGCATTTAAGGAATACAATCAATTATTCCGAAGAATTGTTGAAGCAGAGAACAAAGATGCTAGATTTTTATATACTTAATTAAGTATATATAAAAAGTTGCATAAGCACTTAAGGGATTCTATACTCTAAATTAAAGGAAGGAACACAATGAAACTATCAAATAAAGCTAAGAAAAACTTTGAAGAAGATAATGAGTTTTACATTAAGTTAGGTGAAAGATTAAGACAAGCAAGAAGAACTAAGGTCAATGAGTTTACTGGTAAAGAAACTATTGTTCCATTAACTAAAGTTGCTAAAGCCTTAAAAAATACATATCAACAAATAGGTAAATACGAAAAAGGTGAAAACCGAATACCATTAATTAATTTAGTTAAGATTAGTAAGTTCTTAAAAAAACCATTAAGTTATTTCTTAGATGACTATGAAGAATTAGATGTTGTTGCAGAAGAATTTAATATGGCTTTTCAAATAGAAAGTGAAAAGATACAGGAGAACAAATGACATTTGTTTCTGTTCAAGAAAAGCTAGATAAATTAGTTGCACTTACACCTGATGACCAAGAAAAGTTAAGTCATTATAAAAGTATAGTACCAGCTATGATTGCTAATTGTCATAAAGCTCATCAATCAATACCAGGTTGGGAGTCTTGTAAGCCAGAGATAGAAGCCTTTAAATGGTTTGATGGTATCAATATTCCTGTGCATGGTTACATAGATTTAAAAGGGGATAAGGTTATTATTGAAGATAAATGTAAGATGCCAAGAAGGGGGATGGTCAAGAAAGATGGCACTAGGTCTTGGTTTCCAGGTAAGTTACCTGATAAGCCTTCACCCTATAATTTATTACAAGTAGATTTTTATTGGTCGGTATTTGAAGTTCCTGTTTATCTTTGTTATGTCAATGAGAAAGAATTTAGAGTTTATCATGCAGATAATTGTGATGAACTTAAACCAGAGAATATTAAGAAAAGAATACCTAGAATAATACAAAGAGCTAAAGTAAGACAGAACTTAATGAAGATTAGTAATGATCCAAATATTCTTAAAGATTACATTCAACCAGACTTTACACATATGTTTTGGAATAGTGATGCTAACGAAGATTATTTAAACAATGCTAAGAAATTTTGGGGATATTAATTTTTTTCGAATCACTCAATTTTTTTAAAAAACACCTAGATCAAATTTTGTTACAACGCCAATGTTAATTAATTTAATGTGGTGCGACAGAAATGTCGATTACTATTCAATAAAATAAAAAAAAATTTACCTCAAAAAAGCAAAAAAGCTTTTTCTTTAAGTTTATACACCGCACTAATTAATAATAATTTTTTCAAGAAAAACATTTTACTCACTTTTAGACGATTTCAAAAAAGTGCATATGATAGAATATATTTATAAAAGTTTTTATGAGAAATTTTTATTAGTGATTAAAAAATCACTTAGCTATTAAACATTGTGAATAGAGTTAAGTTAGTTCTTGGAATAGGAGTCTTATGTCAACAAACATAAAACAATTCATAACTAATCTTGATAGCAAGATGGCTACTCTTGATAAAATTATGAATGAGAAAAAAAAGTACAATGAGTGTAATAAAACTTTGCCTACTAATCTTCCTTATATTACTAGAGAAGAATGTCAAAAAGCATATTCTTTATTAATTAAAAAGTTTGGAAGAAAACAAACAAGACATTCTTATAGAGATGAATGGGTTAATAGAAAAATGGCAGTTAGAAAAACTAGACCATTTGGATCAAAAACTTGGAACATCTATACTAGAAAATGTTGGGTTTGTTTATCAGGTGATGCAAGTCAATTACACAATGGTTGGAGAAGATTAATCCATGATGTATCTCACATGGTACATAGATGGTTAAGACCAACTCTACCTAATCATTGTTTTCAACAAGCCGAACTTGAACTTGCCATGATAAAGTATGTGCAAGAAAAAGGTTGGTTGAATGGTGTCCTAAAACCTAAAGTCGTTATCTTGTCCAAAGATGAAAAACGAAATAAGAAATTAGAACACTATCAAAAACTAATAAGTAGATGGCAAACTAAATTAAAGTTAGCCAACACCTTTATACGAAAATACAATAAAAAGGTCAAATACTTAAATAAACAATAAAGAACACTAACTCTATTCACTACCAATCAAAATTAGTCTTAGGTTTAGCATCATTCTCTTTAACGCAATCATAGTGAGCATTTTGATATTGATATTTATTTCTTACTAATCTTCCAATTGGAATAAATGAATCTTCTGAGGTCATAGATTGATTGCAATACTTACATTTACCTACATCAACTATCTTATCTTTCCTAACCCAAGTCTTATTAGGTCTTGGCATAGTTAGGTTTCTTTCCTTTTCTTGATCTTCTCTCTGCTGTTTTCTTTCTTGAAACTGCTGCTCTCCTCTGACTTGCAGTCATGGATCTAGCTTTAGATGACTTTACGCACTTAGGATAGTTCTTTCTTTTCTCACCCTTTGATCTTCCACATGGCGGAAAACCACCACCTCTTTTGGGATTAGCAATGTCCACCCATTTCTCTGATGTCCATTTTCTTAAACTCATTTCTTTTTCTTTTTCTTCTTAGGTTTTATTCTACCTGAACATACACCACTAGCATACATATTAGCATAAGCCGAAGGATATACTTTAAACTTTCGTTTAGCTGCTCTTTTACCTTTTGCACAAAGTTTAGCCATGTCTTTTTTGTACTGAGAACTTAGCAGTTCTAACAGCTCCTTTATGTGGTTTGTAAGTACCTTTCATTAGCTTATATCCTTTACCAGATTTCATCCAATGAAAGCCTTTTGGTGGTTTAATTGATTTCATCATACTTTTTTCTTTTTCTTCTTTTTAAGTTTAGCAAAATCAGCACCAGTTATTCTATCAAATGGTGCAGCCATTCTAGCTATCTTCATTTGTTTTTTACTATACTTTTTGTTTTTACCTTTAGGCATAATTTTTTAACCCTCCAACATTCCCAACTGACAAGCAGTTACTCCTAATTGTTAATACTTTTTCTTTTTACTTTTTTTCTTATTTTTTTTCTTTTTATCTTTTTTCTTCTTCATATACATAGCTTATCTCCTATTGTTACCATTTTTTGCAAGACCAATATCTAGCAGAAAATACATCTTTAGCACTAGCACATTTGTGTCTAGCTCTGAAACTTTTTCGTCTAGCAGGGTTAGACTTTTTAATAGTCATGTTTGCATCCCCATATCTAATTATCTTTTCTTTACCACCTTTACAAGCCTTGACTACAAACTTTTTTCCACCCTGAACTTGTCGTTTAGGTCTGTTGCATTTCATTTTAGACTTGTTTATTGCCATGTCTTATAGCCTTCTTTATCCTTAGTAAGAGCTTGACCTCTAGGATTTGGCGACCAAGACACATGAATCCATCCACTATTAATATCTGAATCATCATAATACTCTAAGATGATTTGGTCAAAAGGTAGGTTCTCAATAATATGTTTAAATACTTTTTTATTATCTACACCAGGTATTTCAAAGTCTGCTGCTGCACATTCATTAGCACAATGTTGTGAGGTAGATTTTGATCCCAAAATTTCACACAACTCAGGTGATCTAAAACCAGAGGTAATTTTAATTGGTAGTTGAAAGTCCTCTCTAATCGGTTGTAAGATGGTCTGGCAAAGTTGTCTTAGGTTTTCTATTTGCTCTGCATTAGGTTCATTATCAATATTGTTTTTAAGAGCTGTTTGAGATTGTGTCATCTCTTTTAAGCTAAAGTTATCAGTTAATTTCATCTTCATTTACTCCGTTAAAATATTTATATTCATATTTGACTGCTCTGCAATCATGTCTTTTTCTCATAGACTTTTGTTTATCTTTAAATTCTATAGCTTTTTTCTCAGACTCAAAGAGAACATTGCAAAACATACTATAGATATTACTATCATTTTTCCAGATAACACACCACATTAAGTTTGTGTCTGTTCTTTGCAAGAAAATATAATATATGTTCTGTATTCATCAATAAATTCTTTGCTAAAGTTTTCCATTAGTTCAGATGAATAACTATAACCATACCTAGCACACTCATGGAAATGATTAAAAGTAGTATATTCTGGCTCAAAAGGTTTACAAGAATTACCAGAAACATTACTACATAACAACATTACTAATACAAATTTCATTATGGGTGTTCCAACATCATCTTGTTTGTTTCTTTTAAATCCTTAATAGTTTTGTTAGCATCCTCTAAATCTTTAGATAGATGTTCAAGTTTTTGTAAGCACCTTTTATTAGCACTATCTTTGGACTTGGAAGAATCTTGAAGCTCTGCTACCTCTTGCTTTAATATTCTAACCTGTTCCTTATATTCGTTTATTATTTCTAAACTGTCTGACATTATTTCTTTTTAAATGTAGAAACACCTTTAATTCCAAGTATTGTACTAAAAGCACCTACTACAAGAGCTTGATAAAACATTGGTAGATTTGCAAACTTATTAAAAAATATATCTATCTTTTGTTGTATATCAGGATCATCACTAAACACAGACCAAGCTAATAAAAGCAGAGGAATTGAAATTAATATGAGGCAGAACTCATCTTTCCAGTCGCCTTTATGACTTTCAATAACAGCTCTTTTAAATTCAACCTCTCCACTAGCCATTCGTTCAGCTAATTTTAATTCTGCTACTGATTCTAATTCTTTTGTCTTTCTTCTATTGGATGCAATAGACATTCCAGTCTTAATCATACCTGGAACTAATTTAGCTGCTAAGTTTAACCACATAATTTACTCCTTTATTCTAGTATTAGTTTCTTAATTGACTTTGATCCATCTATATTTGATTCTAATTCAGCCATTGATTTAATACATTGGTATTGAATATTATTATTCTTATTGGATCTCATTGCAACTCTTTTTCCTTTTAAACAATCAGACATAGATTCTTGTATTCTGTGTTCTTTGATCTCTCCATTTACAATCATAAGTAAGGCTATAATTAACTCCATTAGTAAGTTCCATTTCCGTTAGCTCTAACTTTATCTTTTAAATCCTCAATATCTTTCAATGCTTTTTCTAATTGATCTCTTAAAAACTCTATATTTACTTTGTTAGTCATATTCATCTCTTGAGTTTCTTCCATCTTCTCAACAGATTTATATAAATCTTCCAATAAAAAATGTTGCTCTTGATCCACAGGCACTTGCTCTGATTTTTTGAGCAAATCATTTTCAAATAATTCTCTTGAGGTTTCCAAAGATACTAATCTTGAAGTTAATTCTGTATATGCAAACACACCCATTGCGACAAGAACTATAAGACTAGCTACTGTTTTCATTGGCATTTGCACAGCTGCCGATTCTGATATATTTAATGGTTTATCTTTCATATTGGTTTCACACAAAGTGCTAAGAATACAAAACCTAAAATCAACATACCTGTAAAGTAATAGTTCATGCTTATCCTCATAAATTATTTAGCTACTTTGCCTTTGTTAATACCCTTTTTTATTACATATTCTTTAGTGCCATTTGCACCATGATTTACTTCTTTTTTAAGATTTATAAATAGTTGCATTTCTTTCCATTTCTTTTGGCTATCTTCAGAAAACTTACTTAATATTTTAGTATCTCTCATTTTTTTTTCTTTCTCTTTTTAAGGCTAGGATCGTCAGATATAAACTTATCAAATAGATAACCAAAGAAATTATCTATTACTCCAAATAATCTATAAATAATATTATCAATCATAATCTACCATCATTAACTTTATGCCTAACCTTTTTTGTTCTTTTGTAGGACTTCTATGAATTTTATATGAGCCTTTAGGTTTATCTTTAAGACTCTTACCTTTTTTATTTTTTCTAAAGGTATTTGTTTTTATGTCTATTAATGTTATTTTACCATTTCTATCTACGATTACAATGTCAAATGGACAAGATGGATCGCAACTTTTAGCACAGAAATAGCCTTCTTTAGTCAGCTTTGCTATTGCTTCGTATTCACCTACTGTTCCTTTAATTGATGTTTTCTTTTGTCTATCAGAGATTATTTGTTTATCTGATTTCAAAATAATTATTTAAAATAATTATAACCACTTGTTATTAATCCTGCTATAATTAGTAATATCCATATAGCACCCTTTCCCTTGTTAATGTCTGCTCTAAGTGATTTAGTTTCACTTTTAAGTTCCTTTACCTCTTTAACTAAAAAATCAATTTTTACTTCTGTTGCAGATTTTCTTGGCATAATTAATATCCATTTTCTTTCATATCTAATAAAACTTTATCTTTTTCATCTTTAGATATTATTCCATCAGAAGCCATTGCTGCAATTGCTTGTCTAAAACTTCTTCCAGCTATTGTTTGATTTTGATTATATTTAAAACCTGTTGTTAAATATTTTATTACTTTATCGTTAGTCATCATTCTTGCAAGTGCAGCAGGTGTCAAAATAATACCAGCAGCTATACCTGGACTTCCTAATGCACCAGCAGTTCCCCCTGCAACTAACTGCATGACAGCACCAGATTGTTTCATTTGAATAAATATTGCACCAGGAGTACCTCCTCTTTTTCTTATTCTTCCTTGTGAAAATTTAAGTGCGTTAGAAAAATTCTTTAAATTTTTAATTTGTTCAGGTTCAAAAAAAGCGTTAAATGTTTTTTTCTTTTTAATTTTAAGTAAATCATCAAATTTAGTTCCATTAATTTGTCTGCCAAATTGGTCAGATTGTGTTGATGATCTTGTCAAAATATCTTCTAAAAATTCACCTCTTAATTTATTTTTTAATTGATTTTTTACAGCTTTGTCTTTTACTTCATCAATAATTTTAAAAGTTGATTCTACCAAAGTAGGTCTATCAGCAGCCTGTGGTACTATTGATTTATAAACAAGCTCTGGATCTTTATCCATCAATGTTTTAAATAAATCATCGTTATAAACTTTAGCTCCTTTTTTGTAAAAGTTATTTGCGTTTCTATATAAATTTTTAACTTCATCTGGTAATTTTGCACCAGTCATAGATTCATCTATATATTTAGCTGCTATTGCTGCTAGTCTTTGTTTTTTTTTACCTAATCCAGGTTCAGCTAATGATCTTGTTATTTCTAAATAATCTGATCTTAAATTATTTGCCTTTTTAAAATTTACAAAATTTTTTTCAGCATCTATACCTCTTAAAAAAGAAACTAAAGCACTACTCTCTGATTTAGCACCAATATTTTCTAATTCACCTGTAGCCCATTTTTTTAAATTTGTAATATCAACAGCATTTGGATTACCTTCTTTTAAAAGAGCTTTATCTAGTGCTTTGTATTTTGAATTTGATGTTGCTTTAAATACTTTTTGACTACCTGCTAAAGTTTGTTGAAATAATAAACCTAATTCTTCTTCTCCTGCTAAACTTTTATATCTTGTAGCAAAATCTTCTATACCAGATGTTGCAATACTTTCAGCACCTTCTCTTGCAGACCTAATAGATCCTCCACCAATTAAACTTAAATCTGCTACATTTTCTAATATATCAATAGTTTGACCTTCTTGTAATAAAGCTGGTGTTAATTTACCAGTTCTTGCAGCTTCCATAATTCTATCAGAGTAAGTTCCTTTTGGTGCAGATAATATTTTTTGTTTTTGTTTGTCTATGGTAGCAATAGCTTCTTCAGCACCATCAATTAATTTTTTATTTTTACCTATTGCTTTTGCAATACCTTTATTTATTAAAGTACCAGCACCTTCTGCTGTAGCACCTGTAAAGAAAGCTCTTAATAAATCTTTTGTTACATCTTCAGTAGGATCAAATGTTTGAGAAACAGCAGCACCACCTGCTTCTCCTAAACCTGCACCTGTCATTCTAGTTGCAACTTGTTGTAAAGCTGGTCTTACAAAAGCTGCTGCTCTACCAACATATAAAGGTAAAGTTAGTTGAGGTGCAAAAGCAGTTCCTGCAACAGCTCCTCCTACTTCTAAAACTAATCTTCCAAATTCAGGAGAGGTTAAATAATCAGATACAGCTTGTGATCTTTCGTTCATTTCTGGTGCTTCGTCATAATCTAAAATTCTTCCATAAGCACCTTGTTGTTGTCTTTGTTGATCTACTGTAGGTAAACTTTGCTGAGTAATTGTTTCTTGTTGTTGAATAGCATTAGATTGATCTAATCCTTTTCTTCTTTCAAGTTCTTTTTCAATTAGTTCTCTACTCATTGCATTATTTTTCTTAATTCTTCTAAAACATTTGTTGGGAGAGATTGTATTTGTTCAGGTGTTAATGTTAATCCTGAAGATGGTGTTTTTGGTTGTGTTTCTTCATAAAAAGATAAACCACCAGATTTAAAATAATTATCTAAATCTTCATCTCTATATGCTGCAAATACTTGTTTTTTTTGTTTTTCAAGTGCTTGTCTATTATTTTTTAATATTTTTAAAAAAGTTTTTTCATCTGGTGTAGTCAAAGCACCAACTAATTCTTTTTGGAATCTTTCAAATTCATTAGGAGTTACAGCAGCACCTGATCTTTCTTTTAGTGTAATATTAGAATATTTACTTATTAATGCTCTTAATTCATTACCTGCTTCTGAAGTAGCAAATCCTGGTATATTACCTTGAACTAAACCAACACCAGGTAAATCCTTACCTTCTAAACCTTTTATGTAATCTTCAATATCTTTTAATGATGAATCTACATCTGATAATTTTGAATCTTTAACTGCTTTTGCTATATCTTTTAACCTATTGTCAGAAAAAGAATTTACTTTAAAATCAACTATTTGATTATTTTTTTTAAAAACAATAACATCATCGTTTTTATTTAAACCTAAAAATTGTTTATCTTTAGGTGTACCTGCACTAGCAACTTTTTGAGTATCTCCAATATTTATAGTTTGACCAGAACCGATTTGTTTAATTTCATTAGTTCTTTCATTAATTTGATAACCTTTATTTGGATCAAGATTAACTCCTTGAGATTTATAATCTTCAAACTCTTTAGAAGTTAATGCTCTAAAATTTTCTTTTTTCTTAGGAGTTAATAATCTTTGTATTTGAGCAGTTTGAGTAACAGCTGGAAGTAATGCAGAAAAAGGATCTTTACCTTGAATACCTTGACCATAGATAGCAGAACCTAATAAAGCACCTTGAGATATATTACCTAATAGTCCACCACCTTGATTAGCAGGTGTATTTAATAAACCTTGTAATTGCTCATATCTTTTTCTTAAATTGTCTATCATTATATTAATCCTCTTTTTTTCAAATAGTCTATGTTGAAAGGGTTGGCTGCCATATTTGTACTACTTAATAAGCCATACGGCTGTGCTGAGTAGCCAAACTGTTGACTTGGGGGTGTTATACCCAATATACTATCTACTTTAGTTTTAGCATTATTATAGTCTGTTTGCAATTCAGAACTTAGTGGTGAACCTTGAGTCATATTCATATTATTAAAATATTCTTGAGCTACCGAATCAGGTCTAGTTAAATCTGGTCTTACAATATAAGGTGCATCTGGAGCTACTCTATTCATTAAATCTCTATCAGAATCACCTGTATTAAAATTGCTTGGTGGATTATATGAATCTCTACCTTGACCATATCCTAATGCAGAATTACCTAATACACCTCTTTGACCAGCTTCGTTAAATCCCATAAAGTTTTTTCTAGTAGAATAATCTCCTATACTTTTACCACCTGCCATTAAAAATCTTGCAGTCAGAGGTATGTAATTTGGTAGATTTCTAAAATTTTCTGCAAATGTTGCATCAGCTGGGTTATCAATTATATCTCCAGTTTCAGGATCAACAACTTTATTACCCATTATATCTTCACCAGTATTAGGATCTTTAGCAATAATACCTGTGCTATACATTTGACCTTTGGTCATAGTTTTACCATTAACATTAGCTAATGGTTCACCATATTCAGTATAACCTTTTTCTATTTCTTCAGGTGTAAAAGCACCAGATACAAATTTTTGTTCTCCTCTAGTGTCAGTAACTATACGACCATTTTCTACAGAGCCTACAGTAGATGTATCAGCACCTAATCTAGCTTCTGCTAATTTAGGATCTACTTGACCTTTTCCATATCCGATTGTTGTAGTAACTATATTTCCTTGAGAGTCAGCATAATCAATTTCATTATTACCTCTAATTTCATCATTACCTCTACTAAAAGAAGTATTTGAAACTCTAGTATCTGCTGCTGTG
>WLWH01001570.1_pt1 | contig 14578 bp, 24 predicted proteins | sample 6712741 | NCBI WGS metagenome assembly WLWH01 (sample SAMN12718694, study PRJNA515312) | sponge metagenome | isolation source: marine sponge | host: Mycale hentscheli | place: New Zealand: South Island, Marlborough, Capsize Point | collected 2003-05-01 | reverse complement strand
TTTTGAAACATATAGTTTTGTTTCCATATTTGTCTGAGTAATCTTAATCCATATTTACTATTAGAATATATTAAATTACCATCAGTAACATATGGAGTATTAGGTATTTCATATACTTTTATAGTAACTTTCATTATAGTATTATAAAAAGTTTGTTTTTAACTAATTTCAGTTTACCCCGATGTCGGGCATTATTTTCACTTTTTGAAAAGTATTTTTAAAACTGCTCTATAAGGAATTTCTTTTTAAAAAGGGGTTTTTTTGCCCGACATCGGGGGATTTGGATTTCTATTAATCTCAACTTTTATTATATTATATATATTCATATGGACAGAAGTAGTTATATGAAGGAATACTATCAGAAGCATAAAGAAAAAATAAAAGATTTATCATTTAAATATTACCATAGTGGTAAAGGTAAAAATGCTTGGAAACGCTATATAGAAAATAATAAAGAAGAATATAACAATTACCATAAAGAATATCAAAGGACTAATAAAAAAAAAAGAATGGTAAAACAAAAAAAAGAAATTATTTTATATTTTACTTAATAAATGAAAACATCTACTAGAGTTCGTATTCATCTTCATAGTCGTCATCTTCTACATAACCATCGCCATTATAATAGTATCCAAACACATATCCTCTTTGATAATCTCTATAGTTTTTTCTGCTTATTTTAAAAAATCTTTCACCAGTATAATATTCCCAGTTCTTGGCGTTATAGGTTTCCCAACAGCTCATTTGTAAGTCTTTATTATATGGAAAATGGTAATAAGAACTATCAATTAAATCCAAATCTTCTTTAGTAAAATATTGACCCATACTATATATAAATATTTTTTATTTAAACATCTACTTCTCTTGTACAACTAGTTCCTAAACAATTTATTTTTTTACATTTAGATTTCTGAATTTGACCTAGAACTGAAGTTATAAAAGCAGATAATGATAAAATAATAGATGAAGCAAATATTCCTATTTCTGTAAGTTGACAAGTTTGGTTTATAGTAATAGTATCAACTTGAGGACAATTACAATTTTCACTAATATTATACATAGTTATATTTTAGATTTTTATTTTATAAATAAAGGGTTATCAAATTCTGTTAGAGCATGTGCCTTGACAAAATCTGTAGAACCCACAACATTCTTAACACCAGGTAAGTTTCGACCAAACAAACTAACTGGGTCAAGAACATTTCGTACAGTTGTTTTTAAAGGATTTACTGGTTTTAAAATATCCATAGGAGTTGATGCTGGATTAAATCCTATTGTTGGAACTTTGTATTTTCTAGATATAGCATCTGATCTGCTGGCTCCACGAGAATGACCAGCAACACTAATATCTGCAGTAGGAAATTTTTCTTTTAATTTAGAAAAGTGAATATCATCCTTTATATAGTCGGGATCGATCTTTTCACGACCTAATGCTAAATACTCAAAATTACTTAACCAATCTCTTGGAGTAGCAGACCCACGGTAACCTACTTTAATTTTATCACCCTTTTTATATACTGTCTTGTCTTCAGGGGAAATATCTTCTAAATATTCATATCCATCTATTTTCTTTCTTCGCTTACTAGGTTTTACATATGCTTCTTTTGCTAATTCAAGGTCAAGGTTCATTATATCTATTGTAAATATTTATGTTTCATATTAATTAATTTTATTTTTCCTTTAATCTTTTTCTTCATTCTATCATTCAATTTTAGATTCCTTTTATCTTTTTTATCATACATTTTAATATCTCTAAGGAAAGTAAGCAATGTATCAGGGTCCTGAGTATTACTAGGATTTAATAAGGGCACTGGCGAAATTTTCAACCTTAGACTGTAATTACCACCATTCATTTCTATTCTATTTCCTCTGATATCACTAATAAATATTTGCAGGTCATTTATATTACTAGAGTTAATTAAGAAGGTGTTTCTATATAGGAAATCATTCGGTGTAAATTTTAAACTATTAGGGGGTAAATCATCTTCTAAATATAAAGGTGGTATTGGTATATTAGTTATTAGATTTGTGGCTTCTCTATTTCTGCTATTTGAATTTCTACTGTTTGCATCATAAGTTGTAGATATTTGTAAAGAACTAGTAAATCGTAAATCTATAACTTGTGTGCTTGTTAGTGTTCCTCCATCAGGAATAATATAATAACTAATAGTATAATCCTGATCAACCCCACCATAAAAATTAGGCACAGTTTGCCCTGAGTTTTTAGTTAATCCTAATAATTTCCATGATAGTGTTAATTCATCTAAAGCATTTATTTCAGGACTTCCAGCAATATTAGATATTGGATAAACACTATAAATATAAGTATCAAATCCTAATGTTGTTACTGCTTGTGAAAAAGTAAATCTTCTAGTACTTTGGTTATATTCAACTGTATATGGTTCTTCCAGTGTTCCAGTAGCACTTTTATATATTTCATTTAACGCTATAGTAAATCCTTCAGCAAATTCTCTAGGTGAATAATTACCAGGAGGTAAAGGGACTATTTCTAAATAAGGTGGTAATAAAGGTAAATTATTTTCATCTAAAACACCTATACTTATAAATATCTGATTATTTACACCTTTGACCACATTATAAAAACTATAATCTATATCTGCTTCAATTATATAACCTACTAAATTATTATTTTGATTTGCTTGGTAATTTAGAAAGTTATATTTTAATGAACCAGTCTCTTTTAAATATGCTTGATTTGCTATAGTTTGACCATTTCTTACAGAAGGATTGTTTGCTCCAGGTGGTATTGCCTGACCTACATCTAAAACAGCATTACTTATACCATTTTCAGAATAAAGTAATAGAGTTGTATTAATATTATAATTATCATTAGTCATCTTTTATACTATTAATATATTTATTATATGCTGTTTTATCTTCACAAGGTAGTTCTAATCCGTGTTTTTTTTTAAGGTAATTTTGAAAGCAAGACCAGTCCAAGGGTTTAGGTTTAACATATTTAAAATCAAATAAAGATGCATCCAGTCTTTCATTATATACTTCACCCAAAGTAACAGTATTATCTATAGCAAAGTCTGTTATACTAAATTCTACTTTCTTCATTATGTTTATTTAAGAAAATAAATATCTTTGTAATCTATTAAATGGAAGAACACAAGGAAATTAAGGAAGAAATTGAGGAAGAAATTAAGGAAGAAATTGTCGATAAGGTAGAAGTAGAGAATACTGTGGAAGATGTTCCTTTAACCAAACCAAAACGAGAGAAGAAACCTAGAACTGAGAAGCAAATCGCTGCTTTTGAAAAGGCGAGACTTAAAAGAATGGAAAAATTAAATGAAAAAAAAAAAGAAGCAGCTAAGAAGTTGTTAGATATCAAGGATGAACCTAAAGAAGTAAAGGAGGAAGTAAATACAGCGAAGCAATCGTTAGAGGAGGAAGTAAAGGAGGAATTGGTAGAAGAAGTAATTACAGCGAAGCAATCGCCAAAAGAAAAACCTAAAAGAGCACCTCCTAGAAAAACAGTAAAGGTTGTTAAAAGAAAGAAACCAGTTAAACAACCAAAACAGATAGTTTTTGAAAATAGTGATTCTGATACTGATGATGATGATTTATTAGAACAGGTTTATACTACTTATAAAAAAGAACTAAAAAAAAGAAAACAGAGTATACCAAAAGCACCAGCACCTTTAGAAAGACATGAAGGAATTCGAAATTTAAAATTTGTATAAAAATTTTGAATTATCCTTTCATTTATATTTTATTTCAAAATGGATATTATTGGATATGAAGGACTATATAAAATATATGAAGATGGTAGAGTGTGGAGTATAAAAAGAAATAAGTTTTTAAAAGGTTGTAATTCCAAAGGTTATATTACTTTTGGATTAACTAAAAATAAAATATCTAAAGTGGTTAAACAACATAGATTAATTGCTATACATTATATTCCTAATCCTGAAAACAAACCATTTATAGACCATATAGATAGAAATCCAAGTAACAATAATATTAATAATTTAAGATGGTGTACAGTTGGTGAAAACAAAATTAATAGTAAAGTTCACGGTGATATACCATATAGACATTTACATAAGATTTATGAACATAGAAATCAAAAATATTATTGGAAAATTGTTATAATTAGATTTAAAAAAAGATTAATTAGTAAATCATTTAATTGTAATAAATATTCATTAGAAGACGTGGTAAAAATAAGGAATGATTACTATATAGAATTTGGTATTGATATTGATGATTAAATCTTAATATAGAATATATATGAAAGAGATAAAGAACCCAGAGTTTAGTCCAAAGATACCTAAGTTCACGTGCGATGATCCAAATCACAAAATACCACAACCATTTCCTAAGAGTCATTTTAATATGACTTTAATAGGGAGACCAGGCAGTGGAAAATCATCTTTAGCCACTTGTATTATAGCAGGTAAACATAGAGGACATTCAGTCTATAGAAAACAATTCTATAATATTATAATAATATGTCCTGAAGGATCATTAAGAAGTTTGAAAAAAAATCCATTCAAAGAATTACCTAGTGAGTGTATATTTCATCAATTTAATTTAGAAAACCTAAATGAGATTTATAAAATGGTAGAAACTAATGCTGAGGAAGAAGAAAATACCTTACTTTATTTAGACGATTTAGGTGCTGATTTTAAAAATGGAGGTAAACAGTTAGAAAACCTTTTTAAAAGAATGTGTTTTAATAGAAGACATTTAAGGTTGTCTATTATAAATTGTATTCAAAGATTATATAGTGTTCCTGCTGGAGTCAGAGCAATGACTAGTGATTTAATTTTTTTTAAGTTAGGTAAGAATGAGAATAAGATTCTATATGATGAGCTTATAGATATAAGTAAGGATAAATATGCTGAACTATGTAAATTTTGTTTTAGAAATAAACATGATTGTATAATGGTAAATTTAAATGAGATGGAATTCTATAGAAATTTTAATAAATTAGAAGATTTCCTTAAAGATGAAGACCTAATCTAATTTAGCTCCTGCTCCTGCTCCTGAACCAGTATCCGCAAAAATACTTCTAGATACTGTTGATGCTAGTTGTCTACCAGGTCTTCCTGATACTCTTTGAAACGGTCTTGCTTCACTAGGTTGGGGTCTTCTTCTATCAATAGGTCTTTCTATTGATGTAGGTGTAGTTGGTGCAGCAACACTAGGTCTAGGTGTTCGTGTATCCATTTCCATAATAGTTTGTTCTAGTCTTCTCTCAGCAGATTCTCTTTTTAATCTAGTAGATTCAATTCTAGATATAGGCAATGGTGGTTTCATCAAAGGTGTTAATATTTTAGATGATTTTACTTTTTCTACTTGTAAAGTTTGTGGTTTAAAAACACTATACTTTTTTGCTGGTTGTGGCCCTTTGAATGAAGTTTGTCTAGATTCCATATTTATAATAGGAATCTGATTATTGTAATTATTTACTAATGCTTTTTGTTTTTGTGGTTTAGGTTTTCTTTCTCTTTTCTTTTTCTTTACACAGACACATCTACAGTTATCAGTCTTCTTGGGCATATGAATATATATAATATAATAATTATTAAAGTTTCCAAATCCCCCGATGTCGGGCAAAAAAACCCCTTTTGAAAAAGAAATTCCTTATAGAGCAGTTTTAAAAATACTTTTCAAAAAGGGGAAATAATGCCCGATAGTGGGGCAAAACTGAACATTTCTATTTTACAAATGGAAGTCTCTTTTTATTAGAACCTTCAGCAGTTCTATACCTTTTACCACCTCTATCAAACATCTTACTGCCTTTCTTTGTAGTAAAATCCTTTCTTCCTGGTCGAGTTTTACTAGCACTACCTTTCTTAAAACTTTTCTTTTTACAACTATCTTTCATAGGACACGAGCACACCATTTTGTAATCTAATACAAGATAATAATATTAATTTATTAATACAAGATTAAAATATTCTGAATTTATCATAAACCATTTCTTCAGGAAATTCTATAGAAGAATAATTCGAACTTTTTCGTGGTACTGGTTTACTTCTAGTCATATTTTCACCAGCTAAAAATATAGGAAGGGTATGACTATTTAATCCTTCATTAATCCTTAATTCCATATTACTAGTTGGCGGTCTATCATCAAAAGAAGTCATATCTATATTTCCACCAGTATATACTAGATTAGTTGGTTGAATTGCTTCATTCTTAATACTAAAAGGATTTTGATGTGCATTGGCTCTCATTGTTGCTAATTGAGGTCTATCTTTTCTTAAGGAATTAATTAAAGAATCATCATTAACTCTACTAGGTTGAGCAGGTTTTTGCTGTCCAAACATAGCAGTAAGATTCTGCATAGATTCATTCGAAGCAGAATTGATAGCAGGTCTAACATATAGATAATCTCTTTGAGTTTGCTCTTGTGTTGGAAGTAAAAACTGATTACTGGAACGCTGGGGATTTTGTCTTAGACTAGGAAACTGATACATTTTATATAATAATACAATATTAAAATATCAAATTAAATTATATGAATTACGAATATTTTGGACTTAACCCTCAATCTCAAACAGGACTGCATAGAATTAATAATACTCTAATGAATTATGTTCCAGGTAGTGTAAATACTATGGAAGTAACTCCTAGTTTTATGGAAGGAGGTGACTTACCTTTTTCAGGTAAAATTGGAGCAAGTAGACAAATTGACCCAGTTGATACTAATTATAATGATCCAAATTTATTAGGTGTAGTTGGTCATTCACCTGAGCAAGTTGCCTATTATCAAAGAGCATTACCCCAGTATATCACAGAACACTATAACAATATTCCATTATACACTTCTCAAAATCAATATATGTCTGATAAAGGAATAGCATATACTGACCTATATACTCCAGCAGAACCAGTTAGAATGCCTTTAACTTAATTACGAATAAATTTAAAATTAAAAATCTAAATATAATATTAAATGAATAGTGAAATCCGTCCAGCTAATCCTGATACCTTCAAAAAAGAACTTGATGCTATTAGATTTCCAACTCCTGAAAAACAACCTAGAAAACCTATTGATTGGTTAGTTCCTGTTATTGAAATAGAAGGAGAGTGTTCTGAACAAGAGGAAGCAACTCAAAAAGCAAATACCAACATGATGACCTATATTAAATTACTTCAAAAACATCATAGTGATTTAATAATGACTAATAAAATACTAAAATTTAATGAGGAAGAAGACAAAATGTGGAAAGAAGATCGTGACCAAATCATGTTCAAAATTGTCGAGAACTTTTCTATTATTGAAGTTGTAAAGTTATTTCCTAAATTAGTCTCGAAAGATGAAAATGGTAAAATAGTATTTAATATGGCAGCGTTTACAGGTGTGTCTAGTAAAACAAAGGAGGGGGAACTATATATTGATGAATACAAATTGAATGATATGGCAAAAGAATTAAAACTAAAGGAAAAAAAAACTTTAGAGGATATTCCTGAAGATGCTGTTGTTGAAGAAGTTAAGGAAAAAGAATTCCTTGATTAATTATCATCTATTTCTATTCCCAATTCAATATATTTTTCATTACGAAATCTAATCACTTCTTCTAAGGAATATTTTTTAATATTGTAGTTTTTTCGGTAAATAAATTTATTATTTCGGGCAATAGATATTGTCCAGTAGTAATTTTCTCTTCTTTTTGTTGATGAAATATGTCTATGAGGTAATTCACCATAATTAGGTTTATTGATACAATTTTCACTTTGCGTAACCCACCTTAAATTATTTATATTATTATTTGTTCTATTTCTATCAATATGGTCTACTATTTGTAAATTGTTAGGATTTGGTAAATAATGTAAGGCAATAAGTCTATGAATAAGACAAGTAGCATCTTTATTATTTACTTGTAAGGTACAACGATAATACCCCACATTAGTTAAACTAGGTTTCAAAAATCTATTAGAGTATTTGCTATAAACTCTTCCATCATCGTAAATTAAATATTTTCCATTAGTATTTTGTATTTCCATTTCGTGTTAAGGATAATTAAATAATTAAAGCAAATTTTTATTTCATTTTTTTTTTATTTGGTATATATATAAAATGTCGCAACAAGAGAGTAGTTTCCCACAAAGTTTAGATTATTCACCAAATCCTTTAGCAATCTCGGCGAGGTCATATACTACGCAATGTGTTCCTGAATCTTCATCTACGGCAAAGCCGGGTGAAATAGTAAGAATTCGAATTCCATCTGGAAGAGCAGGAAGCTATTTAAATGGTCATAAATCCTTCCTCTCATTTGTTGTAGAAAATAAAACCTCAGTTGAGGCACTAAATACTGTAGGCACAGTTGCTGAGTATTCTGCTGATGCTAATGGTCTTGCTTATGCTGGTCTCAGACTTGATGGTAGTGTATATTCTATTATTCAAACTCAAGAATGTTATAATTCAAGTAATCTTTTAGAATCAATCCAGAATGCTAATGTTTTATACAACATGATGGTTGACCTTCAGACTTCCACCTCTAATAGATTAACCTCCAATACTATTCTAGGAACTGGTGGAACTGGTAATAACTCTCTATACTGGACAAACTGGAGAGCAGCTACTTTAATACCACCTGGTGGTAGCGTCCAACAAATTTCGATGAATGTTATAGCTGGCCCTGAATGGATAAATAGTATAAATGTTTATACTGGTTTAAATATTTTAAGCAAACCTGTAGCAACCGTAGGTGGTGTAGCTATTGATTGGACTGCTGGTGAAAGTATTATAATGGCTACTCAATTAGGAGCAGCTGGTGCTCCAGATGTAGATGTATTAGAGCAAGGTAATCAAGTAGGTCCTGTCCTTGGAAACTTACCTCTTTCTTACTATAATGAGGCTGCTGCGACAGACCCTCAAGTTTTTGCTAATTGTCAAGCTACTTATCAAAGAGGAGCTTCCCATCATAATGGTTTCATTAGTAGAGCAGGTCCTGTAATTCCTTACAATGGTAAATGCAAATTCTGTGTGCCTCTTCTATCTGGTGTAATTGGTACTCTTTGTTGTAAACTATTTCCTTTACACGCTCTTAATAGTGATTTACAATTACACATTACTTTAGCGAGTGATAATACTGCTATATGTAATAATTACATTCCCACACACTGGAGTAGAGCTAGTCAATCTCCTGATGGTGGTGCTATTGCTGATGGTGGTGCTAAAATTTTTGGTAATAACAACCTTAATCCTAAATATCAACTTAGCGAAATCCAATACCACGCCAATATTGTAGAAGTATCGGCACAGGCACAGGCTATGCTTGACCAGGCGACTGGTGGACAATATGTAATTCCTAGTATGTCTTATAGAAACTTTGAATATTCTTTACCATCTGGATCTTTGGTGAATGAGTTCCCTGTTCCTGCTCGTTTTACTAGTATCCGCAGTATGATAGGTTGCCAGCGTCCTAGTGATAGTTTAAATCGTGCTGATAGATTTTCTTTGACCTCTCGTATTAAGAATTTTATGACTGGTATTCAATACAGAGTAGGTAGTCTTCTTGTTCCTCAACAGCCAATTAAGATGGAAAATATTAGTGCTTCTATTGGATATGTACAGAGTGGTAAAGCACCTGAAGCATTCTGTCACTTGTTAGAATGTGTAGGACAATCTGTAACTGATATGGATATTAAATGTGGATTAGATGATAACATGTATGGTGCTAATCACGATATAGATTATCAGTATGGAGCAAGACCTGATAATTTTGTAGTTAGTGCGGCTGTCCCTGATAGAGTTATTTCCTATGGAGCTGGACCAACTGATATAGTAAACGGTCAAACCGACCAAAGATACTACGCACGGTGTACTGGTAGTCGTGCTGGTTTCGCTTGGGGTATTGATATGGAGTCATTTAGTAATGCTGGTTGTACTGGCCCGCTTCAGTCTGGAACTAATACTCTTGGACTTAATATTATGTGTAGATTATATTGTGATAATACCAAAACGAATGTAGGAGAAAATGTTAATCCCCAGACTGATATAATTCCAGTCCAGGTAAGTCATTTCGTGTGCTTTGACCAGGTTCTTGTAGTAAGTGGTGGAGTATGTTCGACTCGCTTCTAATTATAGATTGATAAATAAATAGCAATTATAATACTGGAAAAAAAAATATAACTTAATAATAAATGTTCCAAGTTAATAATGCTGATATTTATGAAGGTCGTGGTGCTTTAGATTTACCAAATACTTTAGAAAGAAGAAGGAGGTTTACATTAGCTATTGAGAGTGATGGTTATACAACTGATTTATCTGATGGTAGAACTTGGTTTCAAACTCAACCTGATGTAGTTGACCAAGTTAGAATACCCTTTGAAAATTCAACTGTAGCTTTAACATTTAATTTACCTATGCCTTATAAAAGTAGGACTGGTTTTTTTAATGTTAGTTTAAGGTCATTTTGTATAGGAAATAATAACGGAAATAGTGTTTATGACCCAACTGACCCACCTGATTCCTACATACCTTTTCAATCTAATTTAATAGTAAATATTAAAGCGTCATCATCTTATAATTGTAGTATTAAGGATAATAAAAAAACAATATTAGAAGGATTACAACCAACATTACAATCTGATTATCCTGGACTTGTTAGTAAAATGGAAGAAGTTTCAGGAGGGGGGTTTCCTATAGGGTCAGTTCAATTATTTAATACCAATGGTGATAATCATATAGAAGGACAAGGTGCTGGAATGGTCGAGCATTCTTTCAATGTTCCATTTATTTATCCTACAAAATGTGATGACTATGCAGTGACCATACCTGATAGTTCTTTTAATAATAATCAACTTACTATAACTTTAACAAGTCCTACTCATTTTTGGTTTGAAAATGATTTAGAAGTAGATACAGCTGTAAAGACAGATGTACCTATATTAATTAATAGTACTACTCCTGAGGACGCAGTTACCGCACCTATCACCAGTTATAAACCATTTAACTTACCTTATACTGCTATTATATCATTGGAAGAGTGTTAGGAATATATATTTATAATAATTATTAAAGATTCCAAAAACCCCGATATCGGGCAAAATATTAACATTTTAAAAAGAAATTCCTTAGGAAGCATATTATAAAATAGTTTTTAAAAAGTGAAAATAATCCCCGACATCGGGGAAAAGTGAAATACTAAATAAATTTCATTCTTTTCCAATACTCTTCAGATATCTCTTTAGGTTTTCTATCCTTTAATAAATCTTCTCGAGTAGTTGCTCCTTGTGCCAATCTACCATATGCTTGACCACCAACTATAATATTCTTGGTGAATGGTATATTTGTTAGAACAGCACCTGTAGCTTTATTTTTTTCACTGGCGGTTCTTAAGTCACTTCCAAGTAACTCAGTCGCAAGTCCTTGTTTCTTAGAATAATCTTTTATCCAATTTGTGCTGGAAGTTAATCTATTTACTGATCCAAATTTACCAGCACTAGTAGGTAAATTCCTTACAAATTCTAATGGTTTTAGTTCTTCTTTAAAAAATTCTTTTCCAACTTTAAGCAAACTCATGTATATTAATACAAAATAAAATTAATCAGATTATCGAATTTTTTCCAAAAGTCCTCTCTTGGTTTAGGTTTGATTGTTTTTTTAATAGGTTCTTTAAAGTTATTAATAATTACAAGAGTAGGTTTTTTCATTATATTATTATCTAATATATTTTATAAATGAGTTTAGTTAAACTTATATGGATTACTCCTGATGCTGAAAAACTTATAGCATATATGGCGAGAGTATCAAATGCTAAAAATCAAGATAATCCTAATATTAAAGGACTCCTTAAATATTGTATTAGAGAAGGGCATTGGTCTATATTTGAGATGTGTAATCTATGCATAGAAATTAACACAACAAGAGCGATCTCATCACAAATACTTAGACATAGAAGTTTCAGTTTTCAAGAGTTTAGTCAAAGATATGCTGAAGTAGAAAAAAAACCTGATTACTTTGAATTAAGAAGACAAGACCTTAAAAACAGGCAGAATTCTATAGATGATTTATGTGATGAAAAAAAAAAGAAATTAGATAATTCTATCAGAATGACTTTATTGGATATAGATAGATGTTATCAATCTTTATTGGACGAAGGTGTAGCAAAAGAGTGTGCTCGTATGATATTGCCTATGTGTAGTCCTACTAAACTTTATATGAACGGGACACTTAGATCATATATACATTATTTATCAGTTAGATGTGGAAACGGCACACAGAAAGAACATATGGAAATAGCAGAACAAATCAAGGAGATTTTCAGAAAAGAACTTCCTATTATTTATGATGCAGTTTTTAACTAAATTTCCTTCTTACTAATATGGTGGTGTTCATAAACTTGATATGCTATATCCATAAGTAACTCATCATCATTACAATATTTATCTACTTCTTTAATATACCTTTTAATACAAGTACAAACTAATTTACAAAATTCAAAATATTTATTTTCACCGATATTTTTAAAACTTCTGTATCTATAGATATATTGGTCATAAGTGGGAATATTTCCAAGTTTCATAATCGAGACCATTATATCAAAATGAAAATTAAATCATATTTTTTTTGAGTTAGGTTTTGTAGACAGTATTTAAATATCTATATAAATATATGGTAAAAGTTTTAGAGTTGTTTTCAGGAACTCACTCTGTGGGAAAAGTGGCAAAAGAAAAAGGTTGGGAAGTAGTAAGTCTTGATCTGAATAATGCTGATATTAATATTGATATTTTAGAATGGAATTACATGATATATGATTCTAATGAATTTGATATAATATGGGCTAGTCCTCCTTGTGATACTTTTTCAAGTATTAAAAAAACTCATATAGGTAGAAAAAGAAAGTGTGGTAAAATTATAACTAAAGAAGATATAGAAAAAGATATACATGATAAAGGATTACCTTTATTAAATAAAACATTAGAAATACTATTATATTTTAGACCTAAATATTATTTTATAGAAAATCCACAAAGTAGTAGTATGAAACAATATTTAGACTTACCTTATTATGACGTTGATTACTGTAAATATTGTTTATGGGGGTACCGTAAGAGAACGAGAATATGGACTAATTTAGAAGGGTTTATACCTAAGAAGTGTAAGCAAGATTGTGAAAACTGTATAGATGGTAAGCATAAAATCAATATTGGAATGACTACAAAAAAAAGAATAGAAGGAGTGAAATCAGAATATACAAAGTTAAGTGAAAGATATCGAATACCGCCTAAGTTGATTGAAGAGTTATTTAGAAATTATAATTATTAGAATAATAATCCCAATCTTTCCACAAATCAGTATCATCAGGGTGAAAGTGTCTAATTAACCAAGCAATACCAATTTCACTATGAGTGTAGGTTTTATCAGTAAAAGTAAATTTTACTGGTGTAAAGTTACCGAAATAATAATCATATGGTTCAGTCTCTTCATCTTCCATATTACCGAATAAATAACTATCTATGTATACCGCAGATAAATCATTACAAATTTGCTTCATATTTTGCTTTTGTCGGCGTTCTACTGTATCATCGCAGTAAGATAGAATATTTTTAAAGATATCTTGAGGAAAGTGAGTCATCGATACCAAATATCTGAATTCAAAATTAAATCAAATTTTTTTTTGTGTTTTGGGGTTAGGTTATAGATTATTATTTAATTAAGAAAAATCACCAATAATCCAACTATAGTGAAGTTCTTCCGCAATTGTCGTATCATCATAAGCAGTCATATCATAAAGGTCTGCTAAATAATCAGGGAAAGAATCATACCCAAGATTAGCATAATGATTGATTTTTTGAATAAGATTCCTGTGAAGCATTTTCTGTCGGCGTTCAATGCGGTCGTCACAGAAGGTCAGAATATTTGAGAAGATTGGTTGGGGAAGATAAATTGAAGTCATCGAGACCAGTGTAAGAGCAAAACAATCAAATCAAATTTTTTTTGAGGTGTTTTACTATAGAGTGACTTACACTATAGAGTGACTTACACTATAGAGTGACTTACACTATAGAGTGACTTACACTAAAATACTGTTTCGATTGTTAGGAATATATTACTATTAATAAAGTTTGAGATATTTAGAAAGTGGGGCAAAAAGAGTTAAAGTGGGGCAAAATAATCACTTTTAAAAAAGAAATTCCTTAGAGAGCATATAGAAAATACTTTTTGAAAAGTGGCGAAAATGCCCCATTGTGGGGCAAAAGTGAACAGTCCGAGATTTTGTGGATTTATGGTGCAGTACCCAAAAGGTTAGATAGCAGTCACCACAGAAGTTTGGCGAAAAAAATAATAAATAATAATATTCCTCATTGTCCATTCCAATCAATCAAATTAATATTTTTTTTAAATCATAGTTTATTTTAATATACTTATAGTATCGTTTACAGTATTTACCACCTCTAACGTAGTCTTTACCATATTTAGCCATATATTCTTCAGTAATTCTATCTTCATCGTCTTTATTACCGATAATAACTTTCTCTATATCTATAGGTTTGTGTTCTTCTAACCATTTTATAGAAGAATACCTTCCTTGTTCTCCAAAATGTTCTGCTAATCTAGCATTTAAATTACAGGTATATCCAACAT
>WLWH01001569.1_pt1 | contig 14588 bp, 25 predicted proteins | sample 6712741 | NCBI WGS metagenome assembly WLWH01 (sample SAMN12718694, study PRJNA515312) | sponge metagenome | isolation source: marine sponge | host: Mycale hentscheli | place: New Zealand: South Island, Marlborough, Capsize Point | collected 2003-05-01 | reverse complement strand
TGTGTTGGTTCAATGTATTTGTTAGCTTCAGTAATAGCTTTAATAGCCATAGCGTCACCTGCAGCAGTTTTCTGTGCAAACTGTCGTTGAGCTATCATTGCTAACATCTCACCCGGAGATATACCAGCAACTTCTTCAAATGCCTCTTTGGTTAACTTTAATTTATTTTTAGAGCCAAGTGGTCTTCCGTTTGGATTTCCAGACTCCCCCGGTTTCCAAGCAAATTTTTTCAGATGTCCAGCCGGATCGTCTTTCTTTGGCATGCGCCCTCCTATCTTTAAGTACAACTTAAAGTATTTTAAATAAAACAAAAAAGCATCTTTAAGTAATCATATAAACAGTAACGAACCTTTCGATTCCGTTGCTTTCCCTTTATGTATCTAGGGCATTCAACGGAATACGCTAGTGGGCATGTAAGGTTCACCAAAACCTGTATGTGTTTATATGATTACTTAAAGATACTATGATGTGTCTATGATGTGTCCATGAGGTAGCAAGCCTCTCAGCCAAGATGTATCAATCGAGTGATGCAAAACTTGACTTTACTTAAGCAGGGACATCTATAGTATCCGTCATCAAACCATGCTTGTCATCATGGGAAATGCCCTGCAACCAACTTAACGGCTATTTGAGATTACCATTGCTAAGTCAGGAATAGAAAAAAGTTTTTTACTTTCCCCTATAAGGGGACTCCCGAGAATTTACCCTTTGAAAAGCGGATTAACTCCACCGCATATGAGTTATTATTATATACATCTACCCGATGTATTTTCGATACCCCCCCGAAAATACATCGGGTAACTTCACGGAAGTTTCGCTGTCTTCGGTGCTTCGAAGACATCTCATGGCTTCCGTTATATCCCCAAAGGGTACATAAGTATACACAAGGTATACTTATGTACGTCTTTGGGGTGCAGGTTGGCTGTTCATATGGTATCTATCAGTCTCGTAGTGACTCTTATGTTTCTCTCCTCGCTATTACACTATGCCTCACCAAGCCGTCTTCTACGGCTTTCTGTAAGTGTTCTTCATAGACACATCATGGCATCTCATAGAGCACCTTCGGGTTGCTTTGTAGGGTGCTCATAGTTCATCCAATAAGGATGTTCTTTTCTAACCTAAACAGGGAGTTCAATATGAACATATATACAATAGATGCAGACCAAGAGTATTACCTAGCCGAGGCATTAAATGCTAGTAAGATTCTCGACCAAATATTCACTGATGGTTTAGACATACATCTTGAGAAATCTGCTTACACTACGTTTGATTATGACCTTGAAATGGATGCACTTGACATCAAGCGTAGACGTGCAATTCAAAGTATTCACGAGATTAGTGACATGCTTATGGACAGATTCGCAATGAATCTACCTGTAGACATAACTAATCAGTTAATCTGCATGGATACCACACATAAATGGTACGGTAAATGCGAATGCTGTGGTGCTGAAATAATCGACGGATTACATCCTGTTGGTCATGCACCATATCATCATGGGCATTACGATGCTATGATGAATTAAATTATTCTTCGAGACTATTCATAGAGTAGTCTCTATAGAATGATTTAAGTCCACTTTCAGTGGACTTCTGTAATTCTTATCGTTAGATAAATGGCGAGTCTAACGATGTTCTATTAGCCATAACTTTTGGAGTAATGTATGGATATCAATATCGTACAATTCAAAGGGCGTGTTGGTGGCAACGACGCTCTACTAGCTGAACGTACTAACCCAAATACGGGTGCTACGTTCCTTTCGTTATCTTTCTCAATGGCTATTAATGAGCGTCCTTATCAAGGTGCTAATGGCATGGTCGAGAAAACACTTTGGATGAATGTTGCTCAAACATACAACCAACGTAAAGATGGCACATTCGCACCTATTGCATATCAAATACGTGACGCATTGAAGAAAGGCGAACCTGTTCAAGTGAAAGGTTCTCTTCAATCACGTGAGATTACAACGCAATCAGGTGAGAAACGTACTATCATGGAGGTAATCTGTTCAAGTATTGGTGATTTCATCATGCTCAAAGACAGAGAACGTGCTCCTCAAGCACAAGCTCCACAACCTGTTGTGCAAGCTAATGCACCTGTTGAACCTGTTGTACCTGTTCAAGCTCAAGCTCAAGCTCCGGCTCAAGCTCAAGCACCAGCTCAAGCTCAACAAAATCAAGAACCAGTTGGTACACTAGATGCACAAGGTAATCCAAAGTTCTAAGTGTAAAAGTCGAGCCTATTCTATGAGTAGGCTCTATCGTTTACATTCGTAAATGCCGAGGAATGCAAATGTGATAAGTTGCATAGGACAGACAGCTTACAACCTAAGTAGGTCTCAAATCTCTTGATTTGTTGAGTTTAAACATGTAAACCCAAAGCCTTAAAAGTGGCTTTACCAACAAATAAAAGAAGATATAGCTGTCGAATAATAACTATCCTTATGATATCTATGTAAAACAATAAGGATAGTTATTTATTTTAAATTTATTTCACAACCAGAAGTTGCAAATAAGGGTTCATAGGAAGACGTTAGATTGACACAATCCTATAGTGTCATGGCTTGTCTTCTCTCCTAGGTGCTGAGTATCACCAAAAAGTGCTCCCAAATTTTAAAGAAAGGTAATACCGGGACGCTGGTATTGTGGGTTCGAATCCCACCGCATTAACCAAACTTCTGACTAACTAGCTGTATGCGGAACCGAGTCCTGTCAGAAATAGTAAAGCTATTAACACTAGTGGGCTTTACGATTCATCATCAATATGCGGTGATGTCTAAAACAACAGGTGCTGAGCAGCCACCTAAAACTGCTCACCTTATTTGTAGAAGCGAGGGCTCTACGATGCACTTCCTGAGCAAGAAGTCTGCTAATAAACTGCTCATTTCATAATAATAAATAGGAGTTAATATGATAGACCTACGTAAGATAAAAAGAACCGACTTTCATTTGTCTTGGCAACATCCAGACACAATTGCAAAGTTTAACAAAGTAATTGACAAAAAGTTTGACCTTGGTTCAGCTGAAATGTTATACAAGCTGAATCTAATATCATACAAACGTCAATTCTGGGAATTCTGTACTAAAAATCACTATCAAGTTGTTGTTGATTCAATACAACGTGATGCGATCAATCGTGATATTTGGCTATCCAATATGCCAGAGCATAATACAGAAGAACCATTAACCTATGGCGATGCGACAATGCGCCATTCTAACTAGGAGTAAATATGATAGAACATATACTGTTAGGTTTCATGCTATTTTTATGTGCATTAATAGGTACAGCTTGTGCCTTAGCTCCATTCTTTGCACATCTAAATAATAAAATAAACAAAAAATATAACTTGGAGGATAAGTAATGGGTTTAGATATGTACGCTTGGAAAACAAAAACTGAAGACATAACTGTTGATGATAGTGAGCATGTAGAATTAGCTTACTGGCGTAAACACAACAGATTACATGGTTGGATGGGTGACTTGTGGGAAAAGAAAGGCTTTCCACTGCAACGTGGTAATGATATGCAATTCAATTGTATACCAATGGAGCTCACAAAACGTGACCTCCTGGATTTGCGAAAAGCAATCAAAAACAAAGAAATGCCAAATACATCTGGCTTCTTCTTTGGACATGATAGCTATGACGCTGCTGATTATCGTGAAGAAATTGATAAATATGATTTAGAATTTGTGTCAGCAGGAATACGTGCAATCAAAGACGGCTATAAAGTTGTCTATGACTCATGGTGGTAACTAACATCATCGACATAATAATGCTACTCTTATCGGGTAGCGTTATTATTTTATTTTACTACTTTATTAATAAGGAATTAGATAATGACTAATAAGGATATATACAAAGAATATGGGTACAACAAAAAAGATGTACCATTTAGTGAGGGCATGATGGTAGGCAAAGACCATGAAACTGTCGCCAATAGATTTACAGGTGTAAAAGTAAAACTAAACCCTGTAGAAGTAGCTGTCTATGATGTTCTAATGGGCAGTTACAACTTACATCTTCAAGTAGGTAAAGATGATGTAATACAAGCACGTGAATTGTACAATGATTTTGTGAAAGGTAAAAACTGGTTCATTGATAACAATCCACAAGCATACTTTGATTTAATTGATTAAGGAATATTATGACAACTAATGAAATAATCAGAAAAGCTATTGATAGTAGCGACATGAAAGAACTAAAAAGCATCGGTGACTTAATAAAACAACGCAAAGAAAACATATCAAAATCAATCATGCGTGACCTAAAAGTTGGCGACCGTGTCCAATTCGAAAACAGATACGGTGAGGTACAAATAGGAACTGTTCGTAAGAAAAACATCAAACGATGTGTAATTGACACACCAGAAGGTGGTTGGAACGTACCAGCAAGTATGCTCCAATCAGTAGAATGGGACGAATAATAATAATAATGTTGTTGTTATCATCATGTAGCTCGTTGGATCAAAAGCTACGTGATGCTCAACACCTAGAATGTGCTCCTTCTGATGCAATTGGTTGTATTGGATTTGTTGCACATAACGATGGAGAATAAAATGCAAACTGTAGATGACTACAATCTAGCACTAACAAGTGCAAACATAAATAATCTAATGCAAAAAACACTAGATGATGTAGGATTTAACGTAAACAATAATATCGGTGAAACACTTGCAGACGCACTAAATCGTAATATGCGTGAGCTAGCACAAATAATGGATGATAAGGAAATAACAGAAATAAAACAATATGAATTCTCTTGTGAAATTGAATTGTACCCAATGGTGCAATATATAGATGCAAATACTGCTGAGGAAGCTATGGAACTGATGGAAAAACAAATCAGTGATGAATCATTCTTACATGATTTAGATACAAGAGACTTCCACTGCACAAGTGCAAACATTGTAAAAGAAACTAAAGAATATAAAAACTGGCGTGAATCACATAAGGAGCAATCATGAAAATACATATAGAACCAAAAGACGAAATGACAACATACGAATTGTCAAACATATTTCGATTAAACTACGAAAATGTGGAATGTACACATCAAACACTAAAATCAAAAGATGATGCAGATGTATCTGTCTTAACTGTTGAACCTAGATTCCACGATGATGATGGCAAATATGATGTACAAAGAAAAGTAGAAAAACTGCTAGATACAATACAACTAGCACATAAATTAGGAGTAATCAAATAATGGGCAGATATTACGAAGGTGACATAGAAGGTAAGTTTTGGTTCGCTGTTCAGTCTAGTGATGACGGTGAACATTTTGGTTCAGAAGAATGTGACAGTAATGTCATAGAATACAGACAAGACCGTGAAGTATTTGAAGATGTAGGTACAAAACAAATAAAACAGTTGCACAAAAACCTAGCCTTTAAACATAAAATACATAATGGTAACAGTAGAAAATGGGTTGACTATGACTACTATACATTATGGCAAGAATGGGACAAATGGGCTGTAGAATGGGCAAGACAACATCATGACACACCAAAGCAATTTCGTTACATGGACTTTCAAAACTGGCTATTCAAGTTCAAACAAATTGGCAAAGCAAAACCAGACATATCAGAAAAAGATGCATATCAAGAAAATGAAGCAAAATGGATGCCAATATGGGAATGGATAGCAAGATTACACATGGGTTATAAAATGCAGAAGTTCTTTGACGACAACCCAGATGCAGACGAACTATACTACACAGCAGAATGCTAAATGCTGTTGTTCTTTCAGCTATTCATATTTACTATGATAGCAATAATAATATATCAAATAATAAGGTTTTAATATGTATACAAAATTAATAGAAATGCGTGTAGGTATTGTAATATGGGACATTGTAAAAAACTTTATAGACGACAAATGTCCAGAAGTAGAAGAACTGTCACAAATAGAAAAAGAACGTGTTTATGGAAGTATCGTTCAAAATGTGTCAGAAATAATCCTAGATGATGTGCTAGAACGCACACACGATATGATTGATGAACTACAACGTGATTACAAATGGGGTGCTTATCAATTAGATGAAGAAGATAAAAAACTATCATATGAAGAAATGTCGAGAGGTTACTAATGAAAATAAGTGATAAAGAAGCAATTCAAAATGCTTACACTAGAGAATATATATATCCTAGTGGTATGCAGACTCATCCAAATGAAGAAGTGTACTATGACCATGCGTCAGGGCGTCCATTTAAAGAAATCTACCCAAGTATGTACAAAGAAGGCTGGGCTTTCATTGGCACTTATGTAGAAGATGAAGGTATATATTTTGTAAATGATGAAGATGCTGCGGAATATATCCGCAAGAAATATCGTATTAAACTAGAAACAAGTTATGACAGAGGGTATCACTACTATTCAGAATGGATGCGAGAAGCATGGCAATAGATACTCAATGTGTAGATTGTAAAGAAGAGCTTTACTATGATATAGAAGTAGATTCAGACCATGAAAACTGGTACTGTCCAACTTGTGATAATAATTATTTAGTACCGATTGAAACACATCGGTACTTTCACCTCAAGGAAAAACAATGAGCTCAGAAGATACAGAATGGAAATTATTAGATAAAAGATTAAATGATGCAAAACACACACCTGTTGCACAACCATTAAGACGTGCAAATATAAACCTAGATGAATCATTACAAAACATGCTGATAGATTTATTCAATGGCGACAGACATGTTGTAACAATAAACACAACATTAATAGAAGGTATGTTAAAAACAGATAAACGAATAGAAATAAATATAACAATAACAGATGGTGATGAATCATGATCGTATATCAAGTAACAAATAACTGGTGTCAAGACAAAGACATCACAGAAGATGACAAATTTTTATATTTTTCATCTTACTATTCAACTAAAGAAGAAGCTTTAGCTATCCCCACCAAAGGAACACATGTATACAAAATAACAATCGATACTCTTGGCAGAGATGAGGTTGCGTCTTTGCTAAACATGGGACATGTAAGCTTCGAACATTCACAACTTGCTGGTGGTTATCATGAGATACATGACATCAGCAAGATTTCAAAACATAGGGAGTTAATCATATGAGAAACTGGTCAGCAGATGCAACAAAACTATTTAAGGGCAAAACAATCGCCAGAATAGGATACTTAAACAACATGGAACAAGAAGCAATGGGATGGAATGCAACACCATTTATAGAATTCACAGATGGTCATTCAATTATAGCTAGTAGCGATGACGAAGGTAACTCTGGTGGTGCATTCTATACATCGATGGAAGAAATGTTAATTATTCCTCAAGGTGGACAATAATGTATCGTGATTGGCGTGATGATGCATTGCAAATGGTAGAAGAAGGTCGTGTAACGTCAGACCATCTTCTACTATGTTGCTTAAAATATATGTCAAATGATGATGTGTTTGATATGCTAGATTGTAATGAACTAACAGAGAGGTTCAATGATGATGAAGAAGAAGACTAAATGGAAAAGTATGTTGACAGGAAAAGAAATCAAAAAATATATTGTGTGGGTTGATGGTGAACGTATGTCACCTAAAATGCTAACATATACAGATGCGAAAGCCTTACTATTAAAATATCAACAAGATGGTTACTATGATGTAATCATAACCGGAGCAAGATAATGTCAAAAGAAAAACCGAAACTAAAACACTACCATGTATGTATAAGTAAAGTATGTCACGTAACATTTGAAGATGTATTTGCATATAGTGAAGCAGAAGCAGAAGAAGCAGCCGAATCAAGTGCATATGGTGGTGCTGGTCAAGATTGCTTTGATGATTATCATTTTGAGATGAAAGCACATATGCAAACAGATGACCCAAGTGAAGTAAAAGCAGAATGGGAAAGCTATTTTGGTGATGTTGATTCTGAAGATATGTTTGTGAGAGGTTAATATGACTGATAAATTATTGCTTGACGAATACCAACGTAAATACTACGATGTAGAGATACAATATCAATGCATCGTAACAGTAGACAAAAGAATATATGTTGATGAAATGGAACAATTTGTTGACGATTACTATGATAAAGAATACCTAGCAAAGAAAAATATAAAACATAATCACATCGGATTAGATGAATTTAACAAACATAATATGTTATTTGCAGAAATGGTTGCACCCGACAGAGTAGAAGATGAAGAATTACATCATGGTTTAGAAATAACTGATACTTTTGTTGCTGGTTCAACAGAAGGTAGTGAACGTAAAGGCAAAGAAATATGGGAATGTGTAATATGTTATGAACACTTCACAGGTTTTGGTAATAATCCAGACCCAGTAAAAAGTAATGGTGATTGTTGTGATGCGTGTAATACCAATCATGTGATACCAGCACGCATGAAAGAGTTGTTTGCATAATGCTATTCATTGGTTTTGTAACATTATGTGCATGGCTTGTTGTGATATCAATAAACATAATCTCAGCAAAAAACTTAAAAAAGAGAAGACAAAAGTAACTATAGGAGCACTGTTAATAGCGGTGCTCCTCGTTTTTTTCAAAGCCCACACCCTAATAAGGGTGTTTTATTTTTTCAAATAAGGGTATACTCGATGTAAACAAAGGAGGTGTAGTGCAAACAAATTTAATTAATCAGCTTGCTGATATATTAGAATACAAAATAACTTCAAGAAATCATAACAACACACACGCTGCACGATTATTTCGTGATGCTCAATGTGTATACAATGATTACCGTACTGTTAAGATTTTAAATATGACGTTTGATTTTCTTATTCAGCAGTTTAAAAAAGATAACGGTTCTACTAAGCTAACAAACACTAGTGCCAAAATTGGTAGTTACTGCATAAATATCTTAAACCTCACAGAATTCGATTATAACAACAAAACATCAATAATGCTAGGAGACTTCGTCTTAGACGTTTTAATCGAAGAAAAGTACCTTATCTTAGCCCGTGAGCCATATTTTAGAATAGAAGAGGTGTATTTACAAAATATCAAAAAGAAATTTAACTACAATCCATACAAACTAGAAATGGGTGAGAAATTATTTAAAGTTTCAGTCGATCAAACTCAACGTACAGGCATATCACGTTATAAATATAAAAAATGGATAAAAGGTTTTCGTAATACCAATGGTGTAAAAGAAAGATTAGTTAAATCTAATGTAGATATAGATCAAAGCTATGATGATAAAGACTTTTATGAATCAATAAACAAACTTGAAAACGTACAATGGCAAATCAACCCGCAAGTCGCTGCTGTAAGTTTAAAACTCACTGAACAACTCACAAACACAGAAATAGAACTGATAAACAGTGATGGTATGGTAATAATGTTTGACACAATAGACATTAAACGTGAACATGTGAATAAACATTTAAAAGGAATGTTGTTATACAGAGAGCAAGATTTGTTTGAACCTGAATTAGGAAACTCTTCCTCTGTACCCATACTAGAAAAAGAAATTGAAAAGCTTAATCTAAGAATTAATAAATTAAAAAACAAAATTAAAATAAAAGAAACACAAATAAAATTACAAAAAGTGAAAGATAAATACAACCTTGAAAATAGACGTTGGACGGACAAACAATACTGCCTTCGCATCCAGTCACAAGCAACTAGAAACAGAGCGATTTTAGAAACAATAAACGGTAACAATAATTCACCGGGCTGGTTAGGTTACAAATTTTATCAATCAATGTACTTAGATTACCGTGGACGTATTTATAATCGTGATCCATACTTTAGTTATCAATCAAATGATTTAGCACGAGGACATTTTTTATTTGCTGAAGAAAAAGTTGTTGACCAAAAAGGTGCAGAATATACATTTATACATGCAGCTACATCATTTAATCAAACGTACAAAATAACTGAGTTACCTTTACAAGAATGGCTAGAGTTAGATTACAAAACATCTCTTGAAAATGATGGCTTAGTGGACATCTCAGTAGACAAAATGGGTGTGTTAGATAAACATAATTGGACTATTGAACACATTGACATGATATTAAACGTAGCTGAAAACCCAATTGGCACACAAAAATATTGGATGTCAGCTGAAAAACCATGGGTATTTTTATCATTATGTTTTGAGATAGGCGGAATAATTGGCAGCGCCCTCACTGGCGAACCATATTATTCATCAATGCCAATCTCAATTGACGGAGTTAACAACGGTACACAACATTTAGCAGCAATGTCTTTAGATGAAAAGGCTGGTAAGCTCGTAGGATTGATGCCAATGCAAATGCCTAAAGATTTTTATTTAGTAATGGGTAAGAAAATATTAGAATTAAACAAAAACACAGACATTGGTAGCAAAATGCAACACATACCAATGAAATTAATACGCAAAGGTATAAGTAAACGTGGCTCAATGACTAGAGCTTATGATGCTGGTGCTAGAAAAATTGGTGAAATAATATATCAAGATTGTTATGATGCTGGAATAACATCTACATACAACATAACACGATCAGATTCAAAAGCTTTAGGTAAAGACTTAGTTAAAGCTTATGATTCAATTTGTCATGGACCTGTAGAAATTAAAAAATATTTACAAGCACTTGTCGAACATAAACTAAAAAACATGAACATGAAGGACATATCATGGAATACACCAAGTGGTTTCCCGGTACTCACTCAAAAATGGGTAGCACGTAAAAAAGTATACAAAGGCTATATACAAACACATAGAATAAGTCATGTATATTTAGACGTAACAGATAAACCTGCACTAGCTGAACATCTATCTGCTATTGGTGCTAACTGGGTACACTCATACGATGCAAGCCACATGTCTTTAGTAATAAATAAATTAGACTTGCCAAGCTTTGGTGCTATACATGATAGTTTCAGTGTACATGCATGTGACGTTGAACAATTAATACACACAACAAAAAGCGAATTTATAAAAATGTATGCAAAAGATATATTTGCAAAGATGCGTGAAGAAATAATATGGAACAATGAAAGCTTCGACAAAGGTACACCTACAGTAGGTAATTTAATACTAGAAGATATACACGGATCAGACTTCTTCTTCTGCTGATGTACTCTAGGTGGGGTAAAAGTAAAAAATAATGTATAAAAATGTCTATTAATACTATATAAATCAAAGAGTTATATCAATAAATAAAAATGCGAGGTAACATGGAAACAAGTTTTGCAAAAGACCTTGAACGAGGTCAAAAAATAGAAAAAGAAATACTGGTCTGGGTAAAAAAGAAATACGATGATGCATATTTAGTTGAAGGTTACTGTAAAGAATGGGATATACATATACCGTGCGATGACAAAGGAGTCGAAGTAAAATACGACCCAATGTCACAACAAACAGGAAACCTTGTAGTTGAGATTGAATATAATGACAAACCATCAGCCTTATCAACAACTAAAGCTTATCGATGGGTATTTCATACAGGGAAAGAAATAATAGTAACAACACCAGGAATTTTATTTGAAGTAATAGCAAAGAACGGATTACAGCCTGCTAGATTTAAAGGACCGGGTGATCCGTATTACAAACAAGCGTACTTAATTAATAAACTTTTAATAATTGATACGGCAATACATGTAAGGAAATTATCATGAAAAAAAATGAAATAAAAGTTCAATGGAATGAAGATAGACCATCAGATATACCAGATAAAATCAATCCACCACATTACCAACAAGGTAACATAGAAGTAATAGACTTTATACTTGACCAAAAAATGGATTACTTAACTGGTACAGTCACAAAATATATATCACGTTGGAGGTTTAAAGATGGTGTTTGTGATTTAAAAAAAGCTAGATGGTTCTTAGATAAACTTATAGAAAAAGAAGAAAAAATCTCGGGAGTCCCCTTAAAGGGAAAGTAATAAAAATTAATGTTGCATTATGTGGTAGTTATGCAACACAAAAAACGCCATGCACTCTGAAACTACCACACCTCCTTCAGAATGTATGGCTCTTTTTTTTGAAGTAAAAGCCACCTTCAGTGGCTTTCTATAAGAACAGAAAGACTATTAAGTCTTTTTACGGAGTCAAGTGTAAGGCTTGACATTTTTATAACAAGTAATAAGGAGAATCTAAATGATTCTAAACAATGTAAAAGTAAAATGGGCTAGAGTTGGTGACAACCCTGCTCAAAAGTATGCTTCAGAAGATACTGAATGGACTATAGATTGTCATGTAACACCGGAACAATCTAAAGAATGGGTAGCTAAAGGACTTGCACAGAAAGAACGCTTTGATCCTGAAGATGGAACGCCTTTTGTTAAAGTTAAACGCAACACACACTTTAACAAAAAGAATCCTGTAACTGGAATTATGGAAAAGATGGCAATATCTGCTCCATTTGTTAAAGATAAATACGGTGACAACCTTGGCGACACAGCTATAGGTAATGGATCGTTATGCAACGTACAATACATGGAAAGACCATGGGAGTACGCTGGCAAAAGTGGCGTCACTGCTACACTCGTAGGTGTACAGGTCATGGAGCTAGTAGAGTATGAAGGCGGAGCTGGTGGAGATGAGTTTACTTATCTTGAAAGACCGACTGCTGAAATTACAGAAACTGATGATGATGACGAGAACATTCCGTTCTAAATAATCCTTAATGGTCCTGAGCATGACAAGTAAAACTGCTCACTTAACATGGAGGAATAATGGTAAACCCTAATAATAATAAACACTTCAATGATGAAGCGTTGAGAATAAATCGAATGCTTAAAAAAGAAAATGATGCTCTTAAAGAAAAACTTAAAAACGTTTTAGAAACATTAGGCGTAGATTACGAGGAGGAGGATGATGGCGTTAAGACAGTATCAAAAAGACACTCTTAATAATATCATTCGATCTCAAAGAAAAGGCAACAAAAATATATTACTTCAAGCTGCAACTGGTTCTGGAAAAACAATCATGGCTTCAGCTTATGTTAAATACTTAATACAAGAAGGTAAGAACGTATTATTTTTAGCACACAGAAGAGAATTAATACAACAATGCTCAGATAAATTAACCAATGAAGGAATCAGACATGGAATTATTATGGCTGGTGAGACCTCAGAATTCTGGCATAAAACACAAGTAGCTTCAATAGATACATTAAGGTCACGTTCAATTACAAATAAAACAGAGCCTCTGCCAAAAGCAGATGTAGTAATTATTGACGAAGCACACAGGTCTTTAAGTAGAACTTACATAAAACTTGTAGGTATGTACGAAGACAGTCAAGTGTTAGGACTAACAGCTACACCTGTACGTTCAGATGGCAAGGGTCTTGGATTTATATTTTCAGATATGGTTCAAGCACCTTCTATTAAAAAGCTTACAGAAGAAGGACACCTAGTCCCTTGTGAATATTATGCGCCAACAATACCTGACCTCAATGGAATACAAACTTCAATGGGTGATTACAATTCTGTACAACTTGCAGATAGAATGGACAAACCTAAGTTAATAGGCGACATAGTAACGTCATGGAAAAAGATAGGCAATAACAAAAAGACTATTGTCTTTGCTTCTTCTGTTGCACATAGTAAAAACTTAGCAGAATCTTTTATTGACATTGGTGTTAAAGCTGCACATATAGATGGTGAAACAGATAACAAAGAAAGAGAACGTGTGTTAAACGATTTTAATAATGGTGATACAAAAATAATTTGTAATTGTATGGTTCTTACTGAAGGATTTGACTGCCCCCCAGCTGAGATATGTGTGCTTGCACGACCAACTAAATCGTTAGGTATGTATATACAAATGGTTGGCAGAGTACTAAGACCACATGAAGGTAAAGAAAAAGCAACAATTATAGATCACTCTGGTGCTGTATACATGCACGGATTTATTGAAGAAGATATTAACTGGACACTTGATCGTCAAACTAAACTAACTGTCAAAGAAAGAAAGCTTGCCCAACCAAAAGAAGAAGCTCAGATTATATGTGAAGGATGTTTTTCTGTTTACTCTGGCTCTAATATATGTAGTAAGTGTGGGCATATACAATTAAAGAAATCAAAATATGTTGCAGTCTTAGATAAAGAACTAGGATTTGTAGATAAGAAAACTAAAACAGTTAAAAATAAATTGTCATATGCACCTGCATTTAAAGAAGAGTTTTATAAAATGCTATTAGGTTATTGTGCAATGTATAACTACAAACCGGGCTGGGCATATCACACATACAAACTAAGATTTAATGATTATCCAAACTATAAAAACGCAGAACCAATAAAACCAAGTAGCGAATGTTATAGCTACATAAAACATTTACAAATAAGAAAAGCAAAAAGTAAAAATAAGTAAGGAGTAAACATGAGTAATAAACTAGATGTAACAGGAAAGTGGTATGGCGTTCTATCCTCATTAGGGATAGATAGAAACTACTTACAAAATAAACATGGTCCTTGTCCAATATGCATGGAAGGGACAGATAGATTTAGGTTCGATGATAAAGATGGTCGTGGCACATACTACTGCAATACATGTGGTGCTGGCGATGGGTTCGAACTATTACAAAAAGTACATGGCTGGAGCTTTACAGATTGTTTGGATGCTATACGACCTATCATAGATCATACAACATTCCAACCAGCTAAACAAAAGA